>ERZ773239.7-NODE-7-length-263041-cov-10.073103_pt1 | contig 263041 bp, 248 predicted proteins | sample MGYA00580521_ERZ773239 | MGnify/ENA primary metagenome ERZ773239 (study PRJEB29015, sample SAMEA2737801) | human gut metagenome | biome: human gut; feature: human-associated habitat; material: faeces | place: China | collected 2012 ... | reverse complement strand
AGATTAAGTATTTAAGTATTCATTTATTCATTTAATTGTCATATTGTCTGTTGTCTGTTTTTGGTTCTCATTACTTAAGTGTTGTATGCCCCCCTCTATTTATATTATATTTGAGAATTATATTGTTTATAATTTTTCATTTGTGCTAGTTGTCTTCTCTCTTACACACATAAAGGAATAGACTATCTATCTACCTACGCATCTTCTTTAATCATCTACTTCTTCATAATGCTTATATGGTATATTGTGTTTATTCCAATACTCCTTTATGAATGTAACACTTTCTGTTCCAGATACTAAAACTGCACATATCTGAGTGCTATCCTCTACGGCATTATTTAGGTCTCTAAGGAAAAATTCTATCCCTGTTCTACCTGACCTAAGCTCTGCTTCATCAATACCATCTACAACGAAAAAACTCTTTCCATCCTTTAAACTATCTGCAAATTCACTTACTTTACTTAAACCAAACACCCTTGTCAATGCACCATCAAAACTGTATTCTGCTACTTTCGTATCCGGCAAACTCCAATACAAACCTCTTTTTCTAAAGCATACATATTTAGCTAATGTTGTCTTGCTCGTTACATCTGAAACTGAAAGCAACAAAAATCTAGGTGCTGTACTCTTACTTCCTGTGGATTCTCTAAATACTGGTTCTATATATTTGTGAACCGTATTGATAAACTCTGGTTCATCTATGTATCTTATTGTATTATAATCTGTATTTAATGTAAATCTACTCTCTGAATATCTAATAGAACCAAGTATAACATTTAAGTCTATACCTTTGTCACTTTTATCTATTCTTGCTAGTGTGTTTAGCTTTTTCTCGTTATAGCCTAACATATTCTTTCTTCCTTTCTTAGTATAGCATATAATTTCTACTGTGTAAACCTATTTGCTATTTGCTTAGTATTACTTTTGTCTTGTTTTGATATTAACTTCAATCTCTACTTCTAGTCTTCACCACTTAAGCAATATATGTCCCCTGCTACTATTATAGTCTAATAAACATAAATAAAAAGGCTACTGCGAACAGTAACCTTCTCTAAGCTATCTATGTACCTAGTTATTTCTTTAAGTAAGATAGCTGTTGGTATTAACAAACTAATTTATTTATTCAAACAGTTCTTTGCCTGTAAATACATAAGACTTGTATCAAAACCTATCTAAGTATTAGTATTCACTATTTCTTCCTTTAATTTAGCTACATACTCTTTAATTTTTCTCTCTCTCTTTCCAAATTAAGGTAAGCTATATCTGAAGGTAAATCTTCTTGTTTTATTTCACTTAACCACTTTTCTGTGACTTCGTTGTTTTCTATTAAAATAACTTTATGCTTGTTCTTACTCTCTACCTCAAAGACACTCATTGTGTGTTTCCTGTTTTCTAATACATCTATTAAGTTACCTGTGTTATCTGTTTTAATTAGCATATAGCATAAACTTTCTATTGAATCTGTACACACAACAAAATATCTTTCTCCTAAATTATTTATACAGGTAAATACAATAGGCAGGTAATCATACTCGATAAACACTTCCTCTAAAAAGAGATTAAGCTCTAATTTTCCTTTCAAATTCTTACTGTTAAAATACAATATTCTATTTCATTCCATACTAATTTTAAATATCTATTCATTCCACCTTTATTGCTTTTTATTATCTTCTATTGCACACATGAATTTTTTACCATTGTTCAAAAATTTCATTTAAAATATACTCTAGCTTCTCTTTAAAATCCTTGATGTTGTCTATTGCAAAAGCAAAGTACGGATAATCAGTAGCCTTAGAGTCTTTTGGAAGTTGTAAGTATTCTTGCTTATATCTTTTCGTATTTGATTCTTTTAACTTTTTGTTAAAATTAACATCTGTGTTATAAAAACAACCAATATGTATATAGGCATCTATAATATCCATATGTGATTTTAGTATTTTGTTTTTTATCTTTTTGTTTGTATCTCTAATTTCTTTTTCTGTTAATGTTTTCTTACATTCAATAGCAATAACCTTATATACACCAGCTTTTTTAACTTCTAATAATATATCAATCTCTCTGTTATTTGATGTAATTCCATCCTGAAAAAAATTAAAAATTCTGCCACTATATATATTGTTAATAGTAATTCCCTGTATATTAATATTTTTAATTATTTTTTCACAAAAATCTTCAAACCAATGTAGCTGATAATATTTCATTAAATAAGGCTTCAATGTATACACTACTTTATCTATTGATTCATTGTCCTGTAACTCATCGTGTAAGCATAATACAATTCTTGATGAATCCTTTATATTTATTTCCTGTTTCCAAAAAGGAGAAAAATATCTAGTAAATTGGTTAACAGCATTAATTTTTGTTGTATGTTCACCTATTTTAATTTTACTTTCCAAAAAAGCTTTATCTAAGTAACCTTGTCCATCAATACACTTAAACGCTCTAAAAAAAACATCAAAATATTTTTCCGATATAGTCCTATCTAATAAAGAGTCTAACAATTTATCTCTTACAAATTTCACTGAAGGTACCCATATACTGTTCAATTTGCATCCATTTTACATTTTTTGAACTTCTAACAGTCACACCTTGCTTTTGACAATATCTAGTTACTATTTTCACAAATTCAAATAACCCTTTCAAAGAAAAGGCTTTAAATGAAAAACAAGTTTCTTCTTCTAAACAAGTAACTCCCACTAAAATAACATTATTTTCTACACCTTCTACAGCATTGTAAAGCAAAATATCACAATATTTTGTTCTCAAATCATGAAATAAATAAGTTTCTCTAAAGTTTATATTTTCTTCATAATCTACAATATAATCAATTAGTTTTTTTGGTGCATCTACTAACTCTTTTATATTTCCATTAATTTCGAATAACCAGTATCTTGCATCTAAAATAGTCTTGAAATTCTTTTTTATTGACATCCTGTAAATAGGTATTGGAGGGTTCTCTGTTTCAACTTCAACAAAAGAATAATCCTTTATAGCAAAAAGAGAGTCTTCTTTATCTCCCTTTACAACTTGTATACTTTTCATATTAACACCCCATTTCAAGTGCTAATAAACAAGAAACTACATCTTTTATTTCCTCATTATTATAATTAGAACAATAATGTTCAACAAAAGCAGGGACTTTATCAACATCATAGAATATTACGGTTGTGTTTTCACTATTCATTATCTTTTCTGATTTTAACTCGTTTTCCAAATTCTTTCTATATGGATATAATACAATAAAACTCCTTGTATCTTGTATATCTATTGTATTTATATATCTTTTATTGAAATCTGCAACACTAGGGTTATCTGTATAAACTACAAGGTATTCTATTGTTTCAGTATTTTTCTTAGATACATATATTCCTCTTTTTTTACTCTTTTCGATTATTTTTTCTTGACTATTCTCCAATACTTGTTCAAGGCTCTCACATAGAAAAGATTTTTTTGACATTGATGTTGCTGAACACCATTTTTCTTTAAAAGTCATACCATTATTATTGTTATATTCAACAGGTTTGCATCTCACCTTGTTGGAATTTTTATTACTACCTTTTGTTTTTCGCTTTTTAGATAATTTTTCTCTATATTCATCCAGTAAACGCATAATTGACTGTGTATATGCTCTATAGTTTGAATTTGTTTTTACAGAGATACCCTCACTTACACTTTCTATTATCTCGCTCTCGTATTCACTTAAAGAAATTTCATAATATTTTTCATATCGAGATTTTATCATATTTACTAAGTTAATAACTTCTTTTGGGGATGAAATAGAATCTATTTGATATGTTAGGCTCTTTTTTCGTGAAACGAAAGCTGGGTCATCATTTGTCTCTGAATTATTACCCTCTACCTCACTCTCAGCAAAAACAAAAAAGAGATTTTTATAAGTATCTATATTATCTGTAAATAACTTTATGTCTGCATATAGCTCCTTTTCAGCTCGTTTATCTTTCCACAAATAAACATGCTCATATTCGTCAAATACTATAACAAGATAACAATTCTTTCTATGCAAAAACTCACAAACTAACTCTATCACTTTTAGATATAGTTCTTGTGACAAATCACTTTTTCTTATCTTAAAGTCTTTTAAATAGTCGTCCAAATAACTTTTCTTTAATATAGCTACTGCTCGTGATTGTCTAGCAACATTTTCATTTCTAGCAACTTCATATAATAATTCAGCTAGGTGCATATTAACACCATTTTCGTCTACTAAAGCTAAAAGTACAGATTCTTTTTTATCTGATTCAGCTTTTTCTGTAGCTTTATCCACAAAGTAAGTAGCACAATCCTTTATAGTTTTATATCCTACAGCCTCTAAAATTTTACCTTTTAGTTCAGTCTTTTCTTGTTTTAAGGAAACTCTCTTTGTATAAACATTTTCATAATTACTTAAAAATGAATGTATTGTTCTAATAAAATGTGTTTTTCCGTTTCCATAGTTACTTTTAAGAAAAACAACTTCTAATCCTTGACTATGTGCACTATCAAAAAAATTACTGAACTTTTCTATTAAATCTTTTTTTAACTTTTCTTGATTCACTAAAAAAGAGGGGTATTCTGGAGCTGTACCCACAGCGAAATGCTTTAACTCAATACCTAATTCTTTCATACTTAAAGTTTTAAATCTATCTAAAAACATATTTTTACAATCGTTTGGCGATATACTATTCTTCATATGAGTTCTCCTTGTTTTTTAAATCCCTTTTCAGTTTTATATGCGTATACATATCCTGTCCAATTTTATAGACCCTATTATTAGTAGCCCACCTTGGTAGCATTAATAACTCAATTTTAAACCTATTATCATAATCATCTAAAATATTATCCAATAACTTCACAATACTAAGACTATTTTCATATTTTTTTAATTCACTTTCTACTGATTCGAGTGAAACTGAAATACCAAACTCTTTAGCTACCCTTATATAACTATCCTGCAAATATCTAGCCTCTTGGTATATATCCCTCTGGTTTACAGACTTTATATCAATATACTCTAATAAAAAAACAATGGGTCTTATCCATCTAACCATACTGTTATAAGAAAGTTTTGGATTTTTATTTACCAAAAAATAAACTATTTTCTTTAAGTCATACGAGTTTGCTAGATTAATTGCTTTTGCTACTTCTTCTATCTCAAAGTCCTTATTTTCTGCTACTGACCTACTTAATATACCCCTCAATAAACCTTTATGTGTATACAGTTTATTTGCATCATAGTTAAGTATAACCCTTTTATTTATAACAGCAAATAACCCTATTTTTATTAAATTACTTCGATAATGGTATGAAACTTTCTCTTTTCCCTTATATGTTGCTATAATTTTATCTACTTCTTTTATTGACATATGATTTTTTAAATGCGAAAGAATATACCAATATTCATCTTCACTAGTAGGTAAGTGAGCAAGTGATGACCAAGCCATATTTCATATATTACTCCTTTTCTAAAAATTTTTCAACCTCAGACACTAATTGTCTTAATAGTAAACTTTTTTTTGCCCCTTCTCGTTTTTTCATTAATTTGAGATATTTTTCTCGAAAGTATATTTGAATATCCACATCAGGTACAATTATCCATACAGTAAGTAAATCTTTCTTTGTTATATACTTACTACACGAACCTTTTGCTAATCCCTTTAATTGCATTTGTCCAAAACTAGTAGCTAAATATAAGGTTAAATAATATGGGTCTATTCCTTCTGTCTCCAAACAAAATAAACAATCACTTATAACTGTTTTTGAATACCACTCAGGGATGATAGCAACTTTCCCTATACAAGCCTTTCCTACACGACCAATTAATATACTTAAAGGAGCTATATCAATCTTCTTGAAATAATCATTAGTTCTGGATACATAAGTTGGTTGTTTATTCGAAATTTCAAGATACTTTACATCTGTTGTATGTAAAAATCTTATACCCTTATCTGTAGTCAATTCTTTTTTTCCAGCCAAAGTCTTTCCTCTTTGACAGTTAGTAACATATTCACTAAGTATTTGAATTGGATATTTGCACCTTTCTTTAATAAAATCTAGTTTTTGTAACAAATTTTGGTACTCCAAATCTAATCTATTTTCTACATTATCATTAATCATAATGCTTGTGTTTTTAAATAAGGTATATTCATTATCTAAGTATTCTATAGATATACTTTCTTGCATATACATCTTAAAACTAAACTTTTTCTGTAGTAATAACAAACAAGTATCTGCACAAATACCTTCAAAGCAACCTTCAAAAATCTTAATAACTTTATGTATTACGGCTTTATTTAAAAGACTTTTTCTAAATTCTTTATATAAGTCCAAAGATAAAAACCCATAAGGTAATATTATGCAAATATACCCACCTTCCTTAACAATTTCAAGGTACTTTAGTAAAAACCTAATTTCTATGGGTAAAGAAAAACCTGTATTATCAATATTCACTATCTTTCTGTCATAAAAATCAAAAGGTGGATTTGCTATAGCTAAATCAAACTTTGAGCCACAAAGTATATTCTGATAAACACCCCAGTTTTGGAGTTCTTTTCCTAAACCGTCCCCATTAAATATATGTATATAAGGACTTTTGTTATGTATTTTTTTTAATAAATTCTCATCTATGTCCACGCCATAAAATTCTGCATTTTTCCACCTTTTTTTCGCAGCTTCAAGTAATCCACATTCACCCATAGATAAATCAATTACTGTTTTAATATTACAATCAGGCACAATTCGTACCATAAACTCTGCCAAATCAAGTGGAGTGAAATATTGCTTATATTTTTTAACTATATCCAACCTATACTCCACCCTTTCAATTTTTCTATTTTTAATATTTTTTCATCATTACTCGTATAATAACACATATTTTAAGGTAAAACAAGCAATTTATCTTAACACAAAAAATATAATTATGCTAAAAGCCCTAAGTTATCCCAGCTGTTTTTATTTTAAAACATTTTAAACCTTTTTCAAAAAAAACTTTAGAATATTTCCTTTTACTCTATTAATACACAATAATACAAAAAAATTTTTGGAACTTCACTCTATCTATTTCCTAAAATTGTCTTAATTTCTTATTTGAAAATAGTTTTATTTTCTTATTTATAGAATAGATTAAATATACCTATAAATTTAGTAGCATAACATACCTTTTTCTATCTAATCACAACTAATATAATCCAAGTTACAATAATCTGCACTATGTGGATTAATTGGTCTTGAATAAGATTAATTTTCTTTTTATTTGCTTTACAATCATCTACAACACAATGCACAGCCCAGTTAATGCAAAATATGATAAGATATAGCCCATAAGAGATAGCTTCTAAATGAAAATATGTATATATTGTTGGTACTAACATAACCATAAAAGTCCAACTAAATGAATGTTCACATAATGCCATAATATAATCGTTTTTATATAATTCATTTGGGCAATTTTTTCCCCACCACGACTTTTGCTTTGCTGATGCTAAAAAGCCCTGTAAATAATAATCATCAACAATATGACAAAATAACATAACTAATAATAAAATCGTTTTTAGGTATAAAATCTTCATATATATATATATGTATATATCCTCCTATTCATCTATATATTTATCTATATTTGAAGGGCTATCTTCTTTAATTCTACTATATTATATACCACCCAGTAACCAATTAATCTCAATAGATAATTCATCATTATTTATACATTTGTCTCTTGTGATTTTTAATGTTGGAAATAATGAAAAATCATAAATTTTTAATTCATTGTCATTCTTAAAAATATAATGGATAGGTATTAGTGGATTAAAAATAATACTTCTTGAATATCCTTTAATAGACTTTAATTTTTTCCCCACATATAAGTTTCCCTCTTTTTTATTTATTTTATTCTACTATGCTTTTAACTAATGTGCGTAATTCCTGCAACTTATCAACAAACTTATCTATAAAGCTTACAACTTCATTTTGAATACCTTCTGTGCCATATTTCATATACTCACTATATAAATAAGATAAAGTATCTTCTTCATTTAATTCTTCTTCAGTTAATAAGAAAGATTTAAACCATTCTTCGATTACATTTTTCCTAAAATAATCAACAATTTCTTTTCTTATACAATATTCATAGGAATATCTTTCAAATAACTCCTCAGTAGATAAATCAGAGTCTGTAACTAAATCACTAAACCAACTACTCATTTCTTCTTCTAATTTCTTTGTGAATTTATCCATATAAACAATCTTCTCCTACTCTATAAACTTTCCGTGAACTAATACATATGCAATTTATCCTCGATAAAATCCATCCATTGACGATATGCTTCATCTAAGATTTCTGATAAACTTTCTATTTAATTCCCTCCAATACTATACTAAACCAAACAATATTTTCATACTTTACTATTTCTCTTATTTAATTAACATTCCTTGCACTTTTTTAATTTCTTTCGCTAAAGAATCAATTCTTCTCTGAACCAAAACATTAAATCCTTTTACAGCTTCCTCATATGTATCGGCAAAGTATCCTGCACGAATTAATACACCATTCTTCTGTAAATCCCTACCATTCATCTCATATTCATAGAAATATATGTAGGAATGGTCTTTAACAATTCTACCCTTAACAGGCTTAAATATAAAGTTTGAGGCTCTTTTAAAGTTCGTGACTCTTTCATCTTCCACATATGAAAACGCCCAAAAGTCTTTATTTGTTGGTTCATTTTCAATATTACCCTTCTCAATTCCATTAAAAAGCTCAGAATATTGATACATTCCTGTTGAATAAATCATTTTTTCCTCCTCCTCCTATTACTACTTATTATCTTAGTTAGTTAGTTAGTTAGTTAATATAAGATGTATATACTGACCTGTATGGTCTTTCAACTCTTTCTCTAAATCGTGACCACCAATAATTAAGTTCTCAACTTCAAAACCAGTAATTGTCCACTCTGAATATCCTATATAATTTCCCTGTGTTATTAAATTTCCAGTTACCATATAACTCTCAAAATTCATTTGTGCTTCTTCAAGTGTACATTCTGTATCTGAAAACCAACACCTTAAATTTGCGTTCTCAATAGTCGTAATCTTTTTTCCAAGACCTTCTTCAACTTCAGTATATTTGAAATAGTCCATTATTTCTGTCGCAATACTTGAATATAAGTAACTGTGGTTTTCTTTAATCCTTTCTTGAGAAATCCCAATATTACTATCACTATCAAGCCAAAGCCAACCTTGTAAGATTAACTCCATCTCTAATCTCTCCACTCACAAAACTCAACTAAAAAATTTCCTTAGTCTTTCACTAATTGTCCTTTCCGATTTAATTTTTAACATCCTTACTCCATATATAGAAAAATCGTTTAACTGTTCTAATAAATCGTTTAACTCATTAATATCCTCTACTCTAATCACAATCTTTGGATAAATAGAACCAAACTTGCGTACCGTCTTGACAATTTCTGCATTGTTTTTTGCCAAAATCCTATAAACATTCCTACCATCTTGTAAACATTCTGTGTATTGTAATATTGCTAACATATTTTTTTATTTAATCCTTTACAGGCACCCATTTCTTAACTACTACATCTTGAAGCTCAACTTCTGTACACTCAACTTCTTCATCATACTCCCAAGGACTTTCCATCTGCAATTCAGTAGCACCTACAGAATATGTTGTCTGATAAAATTTTCCCTTATCTTCGAAAACAATTTTATGTACAATAGACCAACGAGTAGTACCTGTTATAGTATCTAAAATTACATTACTTCCATATGGTAATTCTAATTCGTTTATTAAATAATCTCTACTAAATACTTTATTTGCCATTAATCTTCTACCTCCACAACTCCCCAACCTTTACAGTTAGGACATTCACAATATTTTTTATTAATCTGCTTCATAAGCTCTGATAAATAATTCTCTACTCTTTCCTGTACATCTATGTAATTCTCTCCAACAATAGATGGTGCAACTCTACATTCTTTTCCATAATCAGTAGAAGTTGGCTTGTCCTTAAAGTTGATAATAGTTACTTCCTTTGTAGAAATCATTTTATCAACCCATCTAGGCTTTCTCCTTGTATTTATAAAAGAATTATTTATATCGACCCTGATACCGTAAGGTTCTGTTAAAGCAATTTTCTTTACTACTTCAAAATGAAAATCATAGTCTGATTTAATAGTTGCTACAGATGTATCAATATGTGCTTTTACATAATTCCTAATAAGTTTAAACATTGTTGTAGAATCAATTCTACAAGGTTTGTCTTGATAAACTTCTTCTGGATATTCTATCTGTGTTATTAAGTCTGTTTGAGCATCATATTTATTTGGAATAAATACAAAATCTTCTCTCTCATAAACCCTCTCAATAGTAAATTCAATTTCTTTATATCCACCTGAGACTAAATCGTATTTGTATGTATATAAACCTAGAACTTCCTCATATTCGTCAATTTCTTCTTGTCTAATAACCTGTGGTAACATATTAGTTGCAGTATATCCAGCTTTTAATTCATATCTTTCATTAATATGCTCATTAGGTTTCTTCTCTAAAATAGCTGTTGGTATCTTATCTAATCTATACCACGCTTCCTTATTCGTAGGTTCTGCAACTTTACTATCAAATAAATATTTACTACAATCATAATCCCATTTATCGCTTTTTGAGATGTAGATATAGTTTTTACAATCAATAACCTTAAAATTAATCAAGTTACCCCTCCTTCAAAAAATTTTAGTTTTAATCCCTAAATATTTTCCCACACAGTTTGCATAATTTCCCACACGGTTTGAATAATTTGTAACATAGTTTACCTAGTATATTATTTATATATAATTCCTCTTTTGGTCTTGGGTCTTCCAACTCATTATCACATAAACAAAGTATTCCATTATAAGCACCGAACAACGAACCACTACCACAAAGTTCGACAGACCCAGTAAATAATATACGAGTAATTTGATATGCAGGTTTGTTACACCACTCCCACCAACTAACTACAAAACAATTATCTTTTGTTACATTTTCTAAATGTTTTGGGACATCATTCCAAACTCTACACTCTGCCTGAATTTCTTTTAGTGTACATCCTTCATCAAGCATTTTATTAGCTTTCCGAATTTCTTTGTGTCTCATCTCGTGAGCTAAAGCCTCTTTAGGGGTAGCAAATAAATTACGACATTCAGAACATTGATATTTTATTATTTCCTTCAAATTACTTTCCTCCGTTGCTGAAAAATGATAAAAAGCTATAAATCTTTAGATTTTATTCCTTTTGTATTCTCTGTATGTTCCATCTAAACCTACATCATTACATATTAAACAATGCAACTCATCTCCATAACGATTACAGTCTTTACTTTTCGTTGCACTTAATAACTCACTTAATTTTCTATCTTTGGCAATCAAGTCCTCATATTCTTTTCTTGTGATTGTTTTATTTAAACCTTCAACTTTGACTGTATTTCCACTTAATAAATCACATAAATTAGCAGTTGTATCTTTGACTTTTCCTATTACTTCTTCTCTAATTGAGCTGTATAAACTATCATATAAGTTTTCGCTTACTTCTCTCTTTATATCGCTCAGCAATAAATTAAGTCGAGTTGGATTTTGGGATAACTGGCTTACCATATATTCAGTAAATTTATCGGCGTATTTATCTCCAATTCCTTCAATAAGTGAATTGTATACTTTCTCTTTGATTTCATTTTTGATTTCGTCTTTTAATTCTCGTTCATCACTATATGTAAGTGCTATCTTAGACTTAATTTCAGTTTTTACCTGATTAACCACATTGTCTTTTACAGCATTAAAATTCATTTCTTCCAGTTCTCTAATAACTCCTTGCTTAATCCCTTCAAATACTTCGTCAAAGTCAAACTCAAATTTTAGTTTCGTACCCATAAACTCTATCTCCTTATTCGTTAATTAGTCTTACTTTACTTGCATATTTCACAACATTTTTAGTTGCTCCATTTTTATCTAAATATTTTTTGTAAGCATCTTCACAATATGCTCCTTCGCACCAATAACACCCTTTTGAATTAACATATGATGCTGATGTGTGTTCACCATACCCTGTCGCTGAACAATAATTACATAAACTTTCTTCCTCAACTAATTCGTCAAAAGTCTTTAACATATGCGTATATACACCACCCCTCTACACACAACTAGAGCTGTTCGTACTATTTATTTCTTTAGCATTTCTCTAACTTTCTTTATTTGAACCTCGTTAAACCTGTTAAACAACTTCTTTATCATCTGGTTTCTGTTTGTTGGCTGGCGTGTCACAGAAGATATATACTTGTCAGATTTTACAAGACATTTATGTATTGTTTTTTAGTCATCTTTCGCAATTTCATTAACATTTTTAATTTTTTTCATTTCTTTTATTTATTTATTTAGTTAGTCCTCCACTTCCTTTAAACAACCTAATAAATCCTCTTTAACTTGTGCTAAAGTATTCATTCTCGCATATGCTATAGCCATATCTACATAACCTAAAGTCTCTCTACTTAATTTCTCAACTCTATCTATTTCTGCATCTAGGTTTCCGATATAGTTTCGTATCTTTTTTCTTATATCTGGTTTTGTATCACTAGCAAACAAATAATCTTTATAATCGCTTGCATATTCATTTCCAAATTTCTGTTGCATATATTCTCTATATTGCCTTTTTACATTCCTTGAATGAGTATACGCTTTTACATTAAAATCATATAAACCATACACATCTTCCACTTCTATCATTTTATCTGGTTCTATATCAGAAGGGACTTGTACCTTTCCTATTATGTCAATGCACTTATCATACTTAGATACAGTTGCTGTTACAAAAACCTCATCTTCACCCATAAACAACTTGAATAAGTCAATAATCTCCTCGTCTGTAAGTTTGTTTACATATTTCATATCTGTTTTCCCACACTCCTAATTCTATAGTTAGTTAGTTAGTTAATTAATTATAAAACTTTTCTTTTATTTCTTATATTGTATTTTTATAGCCCACTCACTTACTCACTTACTCACTTACTCACTTACTTACTCACTCACTCGCTTACTTACTCACTCACTTACTTATTACCCATTCACTGAAAATTCTGTATTTCTGAATAAATGTATTGCAACTCTTTAATTGTCACCTTTTCTGGAAATGTCAAACAAGTAACAACATTAAGTAATCCACACCCAACCAAAACAGCACCTAAGACCGAAGAAATTAGGGCAAATACGGCAAGAAACCCCCAGACTTCAGCTGGAAGTATTTCCTCATCTGGGTCATTTGCTATATCTTTCATTAACATTTTAATTACCCATAAACCTGCTATTATAAGGATAATTCCAAACATTAGGAATATAATGTTTTTTGTAAGTTCATATTTGACACACTTGTCACATAATTGCTGCATATAGGGTATCAAGGTTTCCGAGTTCCAATTAACTGTAACTCCGAATTTCTGTGCAAGTGCATTTAAAACCATAGTCACTTCACTATTTGACATTCTATACTTCATCCTTTCGTACCATTTTTCACGCAGTTAAACTTAACTTTTTTTCACTAGATAAACTGTTTATTGAGGTATCCTCTTTCTTAAATTGACCACGAGCTACAAAAGTCACATTTAACTATTTTATTTTTCTTCAATTTTTTAATCAATTCCAATCCTTACAATAAAAATTATCTTCTACGACTTTTCCATTATGCTCCATACAATGAAGAATATCTCCGTTCTTATTTCCTTCCTCTGAAAAACTATTACTGCAAGATAAACAATCTCTTATTACAGATGATTTCTTAAATTGTCCACAGGCTACAAAATTTCCATCAAGTCCTAATTGTTTATCTGTTAAACTAGCAAATTCACAATCATATCTAAAATACTTGCAATCTTTACATTTATTCATTTGCACACCACTTAACCCTTTCGAAGTTATTATTTTGTCTGTTCATCAATCAAATCTATTACTTCACACAAGGCATTATATCTGCCGTTACTGAAAACTTATAAAAAGTTATAATTATCTTATCTTTTATGTTTCATTCCTACTTCTATGAGTATGCTTTTGAGGGTTGCTTGCAACCCTCTACTTACAAGTTCTTGTACTCTCCATAGGCGTAAATTCCTGACTAACGAATCAGTACACTTCCTTTCAACTCATTTGCATAATTACTCTATCCCAAGAGGTACCCTCTGCTGTAAGTCCCTCTGCTTCCCTTACAGCTCTCTTTACTTCATCGCTATATTTATATTTTCTCATTCTAATCAACCCCTTTATCTGTATGGCTTATACACAGTCAATTAAACATCCATACATTGCAAACTTACATAATAATAATACAACCACTAATTTTTCTAGCTGTTTTTGTTATCCCTTAAGTGTTAAATGTCCCCCCTCTTTTCTCTTAGTTACATTGAATTTATCCAATTTAAGATGATTTGAAGTTGGGTACTCTATCTTATTTTATTTTATTTTGTTATTCTAACAACTAATTTAGTTCCTTCATAATTTCCAAATAAACTTACAACCATACGATTTTCTTCATTATTCACATATATATCAATATCACCTTCACCAGCATCAATAGCAAAATCAATATCAGTATCAGTATCCGTATCCATAGTTGTATTTACCTCTTGATTGTAACTGTCTATGTATTTAATTAAAGAATCTATTGCTTTGTAAAAAGTATTAATTAACCAGTAGTGTGTAGGGTTGACTTGAATACCCTCACAAAGCAAGTCTTCTAAAAATGTTTTTGCTTCTAGTTTACAGCTATTAATATCCTTATCCTCAAAAGTCTTCATACCTAAATAGTCATAGATTAAGCCTTCAAATTTATAATCTCTTTCATTACATTCAAAACGCTTTGGGTCTTTTAGAGAGTAATCACCGTCTGTATAGAATAAATACATTGTCTCTATCTTCACTTTTTTACTTTTTCCCCTTTTCATTTTTGCTTATTTATTTATTATTATTATTATCCTTTGCTTCTCTTTACTTTCTACTTTATCCTTTATCCTTTATCTTTTACTCACTAAATAAACTTTTTCTCTGCAATTTTCCAATTTATTAAATAAAACACACAACATTCATTTAAACAGTCTACTTCTATATTTTTCGCCTTACATTTGCCTTTTGTTGAGTAGTATAGACAAGTTCCACATCTTTCTTTCAACACTTCAATCTTCTTCTTCTTCTTCTTCTTCTTTCCTTAAATACTTTTCTACACTTAAATTGTCCTTTGGGTTTTTAGGGTGCTCCTAAAGAGTTTAAAAATACTATACTATACTTCATACATATTACTTTATATAGCACCCTCCCCCTTTCCTAATAAACTATATTGTGTATGACTGTATCTATTCTATCTTATTTAATAACTATAGCTTTAATTCTACCTTATTTTTCATATTTATATATCCCTGACTAATACTATATGGATTAGCCCAATCACATACTTCTGCCTTATTCTTACAATTTTTATTCTTTATACTCCAAATTACATTATATTCTTCTCCATTATTGTCCATAGCACGAGCTGTATAGTATTCAGCTGGTATACTTACTTCATCTGGTTTTACATAATAAGGAGATTCAATTAGTCTTATCTCTGTTGGGAATAATTCAAACTCAATATATTTTTTATCTGTTTCTTTATAACTATTGATTATATGCAATACTTCTCCCTCTGGGATTATTGCGTACTCGCCACAAGAATATCCTGATTTAGTCCAAGTACCTTTTCCTATATAGTGTTCAGCAAATTTTCCACAAACAGGACAATATTCAATATCTGACGAAGTTCCGTAACTTATTAACCATTTACAATTACTCAGCCTTGTAAACTTAGTCCAAAACCTATAACAGCCTCCATTATTTTCTAATCCAGCCTTGTAATTTGTATCATCAATAAGCCTTACTTCCTTGACCCTATATAAATCGCTATTACTCATTCTTAGCTTTTTATTTTCTTTATTATTTTTGCGTATTCCACTTTCTGTATTAGAAGCACTCTTTCTCTTATTCGCAAATACCTTTATCCTCGGAATAGACTCTGTTGTATAGCCTTTCTTTCCTGTTAAAACTTTTTCCCCTTTCGCTGTTGTCCTTATATAGTATTCTTTTAATGGGACTACACTTGTAATTTTCTCTAACTGGTTTATATCTAACTCTACATAAACTTTACCACCTAACCTAACTAAATATGTAACTGTATTATCTGGATATTCAGTTATCTTTCCCAGTTCTATTTTTGCAGGTAGTTTCTTCATTTTATTATCATCGGTTGCAACTATTATTCCCATATCAGCAAACTTCTCTCTTGTCTCTGCTGTCACGGGTGTTACTATCTTATTTATTCTATTTATCTTGTCATTTAATACCCCTATAAAATCCTTTCTATTTAAACTAAAAACTAAATTTAACATAACGATTTCTCTGTCCTCCCTCTAACTTCTAAGTTGCTTTTTTTGTTTCTATTTCTTTCTATGTATATATATATAACAAAGTCTTTATCTTCTAATAAACAACCACCTTCCTTAAAGCTTTGATATACTATATCATCAGTTTGATAATTAGGTTATTTCTTAATTACTTAATTACTTCCTTACTTAACCTAATCTTTATTCACTTCACTACACTACACTCACTCACTTATTTACTCTCTAATGTCCTCTGCTGTAATTTTTACAAAACAGGTTTCTTGTGTTGAGTTATCCATAACAATCCCCATATAAACTTTTAAACCTATCAAAGATATTTCTGTAACCTTTATTCTATGAAAGAGTGTTATATACCAAGGTAATTTTTTCTTTACCCACTCCATTTGCATTTTAGGACTTACTGATAATTCATTGTAGAACTGGGACAACTCATTTCTCTTATGTTCTACTTCATTCTTCATTTCTAACGCCTCCGAAATACATTCTTGTCTTAATCTAAAATAATTAGCCTCCATATTTACTGCCATTTCACTTAACTTATTTTTAATTTCTTGCATTTCATCATAACTTTTCATATATATACATACAATCCTTTCAGTCTTTCCTGTTCTTTTCTCTTTAATCTAGCTTCACCGAAATAAGTTCATTATTTATCCTTTTACACAGGTAATAGCTATAAGGTCTCTCGTTGTCTATTATTTTTTCTTTGACTGTTTCAATACTTAAGTAATGTATGTCCCCTGTCTCAGCTCTTGTAACTGCGTATAAACTGGGTACTACAGCAATATTTTTAGCTTCACTTCATTTCGCTACAGTTATTTCTACTTCTATTTCTATCTCTATTTCTATGGGTTGAATTATCTTTTTTATATTGATAGTCATTCAACACTATTAATTTCTTAGTATTTTATTAGTTTTTTGCTGATTTTTTGTTGTTTTTATGTTTACTTATAACTTTATACCTTAAATTTTTTTGTTGAAATTTGAGCCAAAATAACACAAAATATACTATGTTAAATTTTTAACTAGCTAACTTGAATTTTAATTTGCTGTATAAACATATATATAAATCTATAATAAAAATAAAAGGACACCCTCACTTAATCTAATTTGATTTGATTGGATGTCCTAACTTCTCTGAATTTATATTAAATTGAATTGAATTTAGTTTAGTTTAACTTAACTTATCTTATCATTTAAACACACATTATACACGCTAATCTAGTTTTATGGTATTCCATACTGTTTTATCTAATCTAGTTCTTTTTATTACCTTTCCTTTGATTTCTTTGTTTACCTTTCCAAAACACTTGTTAAAATTCTCTTTCCCATTTAAAGTGTATATAGTACCATCATACTCTAACTTAACCACATAATTATGTCCTTCTGTTTCTCCTATGCTTGCATCCATACTTAATACCTTTATATTTGCATCTTTGGTAGTTCGCTCTGCATAAAAGGCGTGTTCAAAAGGTGGAATTGCAAATAAAACTCCAATAATTAATATTCCTATAATTATTGTACCTAGTGTTATAGAATCTATTGTATCTCTATCTTCTGCTGTGTACGGTTTATTTCTCGTTCGCTTATACTTTTCAGTTAATTTTCTCTTTAGCCACTTATTTGTAACTATTGCAATAACTATATAAACAACCACAAACAAACTAAATAAGATTATTTTCATTATCGTTCTCTACCACCATTCTTTTTTCTCTGTCTCTCATAGTCTTTGTAACTACTTAATCTAAACTTAAATTGTAATCTACATAGCCATCATCATATGTAGCTGTCGTTAGTGTAGCTTTAATCTCATTTCCTACATTACCTACACCCTTTAAATAATACTCGTCTCCATAAAATGTATAGCTTGCATTATTAAACTCTACTTTTATAGCATATGTATCCTTATTGACATTTGACTCTATATCTTTTACAACCACATTTACTTGTTTTTTCTGTATCGTTCTCCCATAAACTAAATTGTCTATTTTTGCAGAATTTCCTCCAAAGCATAAAGAAAGATATAACCCTATACTGATACATCCTATTATAGCTGTTTGGTTTTTCCACTTTTCATTATATTCTCCACCTAACCACGCTTTATTCTTCTTAAACGATATTCCTATTAAGATAAAACTAGTAAAGATAATTATACACAATACATTAAACATTTATATATGTACTTCCTTTCTTAACCTATTCCACATATTCTGCATACCAAGTTATTTATCAAACCGACTAACTAGCTCTGTTCTTTTTCATTTTCTCTCTTTCTCTTTTTCTTTTTCGTCTGCTGCTTTTTCTCTTTCTTGTATATCGACTTCCACACTCTCTTTTAGTTCCTTTTATATCATTATCATCTATAGTATTCTCTTTTGTGCCATTAAATATAATAAAGAGAAGTTGAGTCCATTCAATGGTAGCTACTATTCCTAACCCAACTACTAGTAGCAGACTTATTAACCTTACCAATTTTCCTTTATTTCCTCTCTTTCTTTGTTTTTACTTTCTTCTCTACTAAATTCAACATTATTTTTCATAATTAGCTCTCCTTTAAAATTTTTAAAATTTATTAAAATAAACCTTCTCCGTTATTCCAGTTAATTTCACAAATTTCTTTTCCTTTCATTGGTGAAATATGTATTTTATATACAGGCTTGAAAGGATATTGACGATTAGGATATAAACTGTCGATTTCCCCTTTTACTTCTTCTACTCTTATGTTTGTAGTTGCAATTTGTACTGTTTCATTTTTTATTTTTCCAAATATATCAAAACACACACCCGTCCATAAATTACTACTTACATACATAGTAATAACGAACATAAGAAGAAAAGCAATTATATTCCATTTTTCTAAAACTTGAAGTGATAGCCAAAATAATAAAATTGTAATGACAATAACTATCAATAATTTAATTAAAATCACATTATTCTCCTCTCTTTCTATTCTGGTTCTTATATTTTAAAACAAAGTACCAAATTCTTGTCACTATTCCAAAAGAGATTAAAAAGGGGTAGCAATATTGATAAACTTCCATTAAGGCATCAAAACCACAATTATCTTTGAACTTTAAATGTTTTGTAAAATACATATGGAAACAAATCAAACCAGTAAATGTTATCACCGAATCTATAACTTCAATTATATTTTTTACTTTGTCGGATATTTTACCTGATTTCCAATAATTTAATAACTTTTTTCCCACAATAAAACTTATTACGGTTATAATAATTATAATTTGTATTAACAATCCCACTAAATTTTCTCCCTTTCTATCCTTTATCACTATAATTTAAGCTTACACTTTATATTCCCTTTACGGTCAGTTTTCTTTACTAATGTTGCTTCTACTTCTGTTCCCTGTTTATCAAGGCACTTGTCATACACTTCTTTTCCTGTTAGGATATATGTAGTATTATCATATACTACTTTTACCGTATATTCCTCACTATCGTCATCATTTTGTTTTATAAATACTTCTACTACAGTTACAAATACGGGAATAGTTTCAATCTTTATATCTTGTGCAGAATAACAAGCCCATATAAACCATACTACAATTCCAATAACTGTTATCAAGTCAACCACACAAACAAAACAAATTAAAATATCTTTCATAGTCATCATATTATCGTTCATTATCTCCTTTCATTAATCTCATTCTACATACATTTTGTAATCTACCCCTCCTGTCAAATACACTTTTTTCACTAAATCTGCTTTTACTTTAGTTCCTTTTTTCCCACTACAATTTTCATATGTTTCTATATCCTTGCAGATATATTTGTCTCCATTATAAGATAAAATAGTTTTATAGTTGCTATTTCCCTCAGAATTATCATAACTTACTTCAACTTCCTGTACAACAGCTTCAACAGGTATTTCCTTTACATCAACGGGTAAAGATAATAATATACATATTCCCATAGCAACACATCCAACTCCAATTAGATGAATCATTTCTTTAAATTCCCTAAGCCAAAACCCAAAAATTACTACTGTACCCAACAACAATGTTATATATATTCTAATTGTAAATATAAGCAATTTATTCTCCCTCTTTCTTTTATTAATCTCATTCTACAGTCATTCTGTACTCTACCTCTCCTGTCGAATACACATTTTTCACTAAGTTTGCTTTTACTTTAGTTCCTTTTTTTCGTTACATTTTTCATATGTATCTGAATCTTTACAGATGTATGTATTTCCATTATAAGATAACTCTACTTTATATTGTTTAGTTACTCCTGATTTATCATAGTTGGCTTCTACTTTTTCTATTTATACCTCTACTAGTGTTTTTCTTCACCTCAACTGGTGTGGATAATTTAACTGATTTATAATAACAAATACACGAAATTACTACTAAAACTACTGCTATACTTGATGTAATAATTTTAGTATATGGTTCTTCATAAATAGCTAACCAATACCCTATAGCTAGTATACCCATCTCAACTCCTAGTAAAAATACCTATAGCCCTACCCAATCCAGAGTATTAGCTAATTCCAATGTGTGCATATTTTTCTCACTCCTTCTATTTTTTCTCATTAGACTACTAAATTGTGAACTACCCACGAGCTAAAGCTCGTTGGGCTTCTTGATTCATCGTCCTCGTATCTTCCCATAATATAGAAGTTTTTCTACTAACTCCACAAGCGTTATTTCTGATAGTTCCTGCCTTACTAAACTAAATATTTTTTATTATTCTTCTTCTAACAGTATCTTTTCAAACATACTATCTACATTATCTAGTAAACTATATCTCTTTTCCATTGGAGCAGTTGAGCTTTTTGCAAACTTCCTTTCCACCATATCTATATAAAATGTCATTGAACCGTCATCTCCCATATAAAATACTTCCCATTCTTCTTGGCTCATTAATCTCTTTACGGATAACTGTTCTATTGCTAAGTTATCAAAACTTACCACTTGAAATTTTTCAATAAGACTAGGTAGCTGTTCATATAACCAGTTTTGATTCTTTGTAATACTATCTTGTACTGCTGTATAATACTCATTTCCTCTACGCAAATGCTTATAACCTAAGATTAATAGTTTCAAGTTTTTATTTTCCAATGCCTCTACATCTGTTGGCTTTAATATTCCATGGATTGTATGTATAACTGCATTTGGATATTGTTTAATAAGCACTATAAACTTCTCTGTTAGATTTACTAGGGAAACTCCCAATCCATAAATAAGTTTTTCATCCACTAACTTTTTAATTAATTCCTGCTTCTTTTCAAAATGAACTTGATTTACTGTCATATTAACTATGATTTTTCTATCTTTGAGTTTATGTAAGAATGAAATTAAATCAGGGTGACTTGTAGCATCTCCTCCACCTAAAGCAATTTCCTGATATGGATGTAGTGTTTCAATAAATTTTTCTTTTAAAATATCTCCAAACTTTCCATTAGTTGTGCTTCCCTCGTGACAGAAAGGACAGCCCATATCACAATAATTTGTTATTTTTACATCTATATTCTCTGCAAAATCAGGTTTAAACTCATCCTCATCTGTTTCCCTAATCTTTGTTCCATTACTCAATATAGTGGTTCTAAAGTTGCCATTCTTATATCTTCCTAATAATCTCATTCTTTTCTTAAACTCTCCTAACTCCCTAATTTAACTTTGCTTACTGTTTTTCCTAATACTCATTTTTTCTTCTGATAAACTTTAAAAATTTCTAATTTTCCTTGTTACTACTAATCATTGTCCGTATCTTTAATAAATATAGTTGGTGTATATATAATAGCTTTAACCCTCGCTTTAAATTTGGCTTCATTACTTAAAACTTCTTTGTCTCCACCATTAAATATTTTTTCTATTGTTTCACCTGTATCTGTAAAAGTAGTTTCGTAATATGTTTTATACTCTTTTTCTGTACCTGTATACCCTACAGGACATTTATAAAGAACAGTAGTATTACTTTCTTCTTTGACAACTTCTGCAAGCCACTTAAACCAAGGAAGATTTATCATTTGCTCGAATGTTGGATTAACACTATATTCCTTTCCAACCCCAAAATTAGGATACCTTTCCTTTAAGATACTTGCTAACATTGTCACAACATAATTCAACTTTCCTAATTCATCATAAACAACACCTTCATAATTATAGTTATCGTCCAATACTACAACTGAATTTTGGGGGATTTTTTTAAATTTTGTTCTATCTGTCCCATAAATACATACTGAATGTGTACTTGATGAATTTGTTTCAAATACTCCATTTCTAATTTGTGTCCTCATAAACTTATCTTTCTTACCTTTCTATTCTTTATCCTATTCTTTTGGGTACTCATATTGAATTGCACCAATATCAACTAATCCAGTTTTCTTCATATCATTCCAATAGCAATATTCATCACCGTCTTGAATTACTACATATCTCTTATTTATTAAAAACTCCTCTAGGGATATTTTTTCATTCTCTAAAAATCCACTTAGCATATCAGTTTCATTATAACCAGTATAGGGTTGCTCAAAATAAAAATATCCGTCTTCATCTTCCCAATATTCTATTGGTTTTACAATATCCCAATCCTTTTCTTTCTGCTTTAAATATTCTTTTAATTCGTCTTCTGTTTTTCCATATTTCTGTGCATACTCACTATCTATATTATTTGGATGGTTTCTATCTGTAATTTGTGCTTCTTCCTTAGGTAATTCAATTTTCTTTAGCCCTGGAATATACTTCTTTGCTATTGTAACTAACTCTTTATAAGTTGCATCATTGTATTCCTTAACCAAAGTTGCACAAGCATATAACCACTTATCGTCAAAAGTACCTATTGCTCTAAATGGGGTTCTCCCAAATTCAAGTTGAAAATCCCAAATATTCCACACACAATCTTTTTCTCCTGTTTCTCTATCGTCAAATAAACAAATACCGTCTAAAATTTCTTTTGTTATGTACTTTGCATCTTTTTTCATTACGCAAAATGAATGTTGACTTGATGAATTGGTCTCAAATACACTTCTTCTTACCTGTATTTTCATTTTTTTGTTTTTCTCCTTTCTAGTCTTAACCTTAATCTTAATTTAAACCTTTAAACATTCTTTTGAGTTATGTACAGTTTTTAGGATAAGTGCTGACTTTACGGGAAAACATTAACTTTCAATCAACATTTAGCACATACATAAATGACATAGTGCCAAAATCATCTACAAATTTTCCTGCCACATGACCAAAGAGCAAATCTTCTAATTCTAAAGGCTTAAAAAGGCATAATTGTCCTAGTTCTATATCTTCTTTTTCATCTGGAAACCCGTAACAATTCGTATATTCGGTTTCTTGTAGTTTTCCTTTATTATTAGTAGTATTATTGCTACCTACTTCTTTTGCTTGTTCAAATGCTCTTAGTTCATCCTTACCAACCTATTTATTCCAAGCTCCACAGTCATCACAGTATAGCCCTGTATTATTTCCTTTTACTTCTGTGTGCAAACTTGTACTTCCACATTTTCTACAAACCCATTTGTACATATCCCTTTCATCTCACATAAACAGTTATGTATGTATATAATATATTTTTTCAGTCTGGTTGCTTGTCTCCATCATATAATTTGACAGTTCCATCTGAATTGTAGATTGGTGTAATACCCAATGTATAACCAGAATTTTGTATATAATACATTACTTTTGTATTTTTATCGTACACTACACTTTCTCTATATCCAGATTCAAAATTGTAAGCTATTTCAACAAAATTGATATATTTGTCTACAGGATTTGTCTTTTCCTTAAATACTACCTCAACTTCTTTACAGCCAACTACACTTAAACACAATAATATCCCAGACATTAATATTAAAATTTTTTTCATCTTTTTATACCTGTTCTCCTTGCTTGCTTACTTACTTACTTATAAAATTTAATTTGATTTACTTCTTCGAATGTAACCATTTATGTTCTTCTTTAGTCAATCCAGTCAAATCACCAGATTCATATTTTTCTAACTTTCCTTTAATAGACTCTACTATTCCAATTTCATTCTCTCTATCTTTCGGATGTCTGTCATCCGGACAGTTTTTATGTTCGGAATATTGACTGTTTAAACCAACTACACCACTGAAATGTAAATCTCTGTGTTCTTCTTTAGTTAAACATTCTAATTCAGTCTTGTCTTTTGTTACTTTTCCATTTTCTTTAAATAAACATTCTTTCATAGAACTTTGCTCCTTTATAATTTCTTTTATCCCTTAAGTAACATATGTCCCCCTTATTTTCTTGTTTAGTTGCTCATTACTACTAGGAAACTTCTGTATTAAATTAAGTTAAATTAAATGGTAATCACTCATTAGTACATTACTTCTTCCGTTTCATTTTAAATTACTAATTAACCAAGTGATTAATTAATTGTCCCAATAAATAATGTATAAATACAAAAAATGTACTCACTCAAATAAACTTAATTAAATGAATGAATACATTTCACTTTCTTGTTTCCTTATTTAATTTATTTATTATTTCAGTTAGAGCATTTTTTCTTTAGTCTCTATGTTCTTTTAACCACTCAAAAAAACCTATTCCTTGTGTATTAGGAATACCTTTGTGTTTACCTAGAATAAACTCTATCAGTTTATTCATAAAATCAATAGTTCCTGCTATATTTATCTTCAATACATAATTCGCTATGCAAAACATTATATATTCCTTCGTTTTTCTACTTCCATATTCTCTCTCTTTACATTTTAACTGACAAAGTTCTTCCTCTGTAAAGGTATAGACCTTTTCTGTTTTTGTCTCTGTTTTAATGATTTCTTTTTCTTCCATCCAACTCAGCTCAATTTAACTAGATTTTTCATTTGTCTTAACTAAATTAAATTAAATGACAAGATAAACTGACAAACCTAATTATCCTTTCTTTTTTTATTTACTTTATTTAATATACTGTATTTTTAGCTTATTTCTATATTCTTTCTATATTCTTTGCCTTATCTTTCTCAGCTTCTCTATGCTCTACCGCTATTATATTTATGCTAGTGCTTTACAGTTTAATATTAAGGCTTCATTAAGCCTTTTTATTTCAATATATTTATTTAATAGTGCTACATACTTAGCTTTCTTTACATACCCAAACATAAGAATCTACTTCCTCAACCTGCATTATCTTCCTTAAAAATGGTTTCATTGAATACCGATAATGTACACTTCTCTGCTACCTTTGGTGCTAATCTTCCAACCATCTTTAATGTTTCCTTTATAATTCTACTGTTTGGTGCTCGTTTACCTGAAATGTACCCATTCCCTTTTGCTTTCTGTTCGTTATATTCCTTTGCATATGCAATTTCTTCTTTAGCTAACTTTAATGACTGTATCATATAATCTATTTTTTCTTCTTGTGTCATTTTATATATTTTATCCTTTCTTATTCTGTTATTTTCTTTGGGTCTCTATCATTCCCTAAAATTTTTAATTTACCTATAAACTTTCTTACTTCCTTACTTCCTTAACTTAATATCTTTACACCTAGGTTTCTTACTTCATTATTTTTATTATACGGCTAAAAGCCCTGACTTTTCCTTAGTATAAAACGCATATTCATCTTTTAGTTTGATATGTATAAACTCTTTTAGGAAGTTTTGAGTATTGTACACAGTTATTTTTGTCCTATCGTTTGTATCTATAGCTTCTTTAGGCTTTAAGTTATAATAATAGTCATATTCGTTGTCACAGTCATTATTATTAATATTATAATTTTCGTACATAAAAAGTTTATTTATGTGTTCAGCTGTTATTTTGACTTCTTCTTCTCCAGCTTCTTCTTCTTCTATGAATATAAGACCAGACTTTCCGTCTATTTTCTCAAACTCCACATTATTTTGTTTAAACATATTCTCAACATTCTCAAAACTTCCAAATTTCATACTATACCCTCTAACTATTAATTTAATAACTATAAACTTCCAACCAACTAAAGCTAATGGGATTGCGAGCTTACTTCTTTTCAATTTCATCTTTGTGTTCTATGTTATTTATTTATTTGTTTATTCTCCCAACTTGTCTTTGAAGAACTGTTTCCTTAATGTACAAATATCTCTTGGAACAGACTCAATATCTTCAACATCGTGTAACTTTCTTACCCACGCATAATATTCATTTGCAATAGGTGTAGTTAATGCAGAAGTCTTTTTTATATATCCGTTTTTAATAGCCTCGTGTGAAACAGCCCTCATAAACTTCCAAAAATTATAATATGCAAGTTTCAGTTTTGTCATATATCCCACACTATCTTCAATTACAAACCCTTCAATCTTTCTGCCGTTATACTCATAATCTTCTTCGAGAACAGCATAGTACCAATCATAAAAGTCTTGCCAATTAGCTATCTCCAGTGCTTTTTCCTTTGGTGTTAAACCAAATTGATGTGCAATATCACACATTGTTTCATAGTCATACTTAGCAAAATCCATTTGATTGTATACAATATCTAATAAATATAATTTACTCTCTGAATACTCAATGATATGTGGGTCATTCTTCATATCTACATTTTCAAACACAAATGATACATTGTTATCCTTTGCAAACTGTTTCATCTTTTCTCTATTTTCTGGTGTAATCTGCTCATAAACAGCTTCTTTAAGCCACTCTGCAAACTGACTATCAATGGTTGATTTACTTGCAATGAATAAACTGTCATTATACTCGTCATAACTTACAATCCCTAAATAACCATTCTCTTTTACATAAGCTGTGACAGGGAATTGAAGTTTATTCTGTAACATATCAAATTTTGTTTCGGGGCGTTCATTAATGTTAAAGAACTTTTCGTAGGCTCTTGCAACTACTTTTCCTTTAATTGTGTCAAGGTACAGACCTCTTGCTTTTGTTGTTTGCTCGTTCCAAACCTTTTCATAAAAAGCCTTACTTGTGAAATTAAAAGATGAAATATTTCCAAAGTTCTTCTCCTGAATATATTTACTTGCTCTCAATGCAATAATTACATCTGCTACAGAACTATTAGTCACACTCTGTGCTTCTCTCAATTCAGGTATTTTGAATACTTCATTATGAGTTTCTACTTCGTGCATACCATTTTTATCAAGCTGAACACATCTTAAATCCCCACCAAATTCAACCCTTCCTTCAAGATTAAATACTCTGTCATTTACACGAATTGGAACTTGCTTAGTGTTTCTATGACCGTGAATTTGATAATAATTTGATGGCATCTTCTCAACAAATGTATCTGCAATTTTCTCAAAATCATTATAACTGCCTACACCTTTAATCATTTGCTCTGTTGCAACAAATGTAAGGTTTTCTGGCAATACACTCAATCCTGCATGAGTAACCAAATAAACATTCTCTCCATACTTGTAATAAGCACATTGTCCAAATTTTCTATAAAGCTGGCGTACATCCTTTTTATCAATCTTTGCATTTTCTAACTGTGGCTTTGTTACAAGTTCAAACTCCTTAGAACGAGATTGACAATTATTAGCCCATCTCCAAATATGACAATTTCCAGAGAACGCAACCTTTCCATCAATTCTTGTAATTAAAGTACCTTGTGGCATAGTCAAACAGTATACTTTATCATTATAGTTAATTTTTTCAACTTTAATTTGATTATTCGTAAATACACCATATGGTTTGAATGATACCCAATATATCGTTCCATTTTTGTTATACCCACAACTATTGTCTTTTAATCTGTATGTACAAGCAATGCCATTTTTTATGCACATTTCCTGAATAATATCTACATCATTTTTATCAATACAAGACCAATCTATTTTTATTTCACTTCTTGACGAAGCATCTGTCTTGACTAATTCTTCTAATACAATGAGTGCCTGTCTTCTGTTTAAGTTTCTAAAAAATGATGGGTAATGTTTTACGCCATTTAACATTTTATCGCAGTAAAATCTTGCAGTATCACCATACACTCTTATAATATATGGTTGCTTTCTACCTTCTCTTTTGTTTCCAACTGGTTTTATAGTATACTCAATCCCCATATTATTTAAGAGATTTGTTAAACTTTTAATTTTATCTTCACGACTTAATTTCCATTGTATTCTTCTTTTATTTGACTCTGATTCAGATTTTCTATAATCTACAATCGTCCCATCGGTAATAACCCATACTAATAACTTCAAACTATTATCATCTATATCATACGCCTTGTCATTTGCATAACCAAATAAACTAAATTTTTGTTGTGTTAATTTATCTTTATTTAAAAATTCATTAGCTTTGATTTTTTCATTACCATATACAACATCGTGATTCATTGTGACTACTTGTTTTGTGTCAAATCCCTCAATTATAACTAATTCATTTGAAGTTTTAGATATTTTTCTCAGGGGTTTTACAAAATCAATAATATTATTATTTATATTAAATTCTGCAACCAAATCATTTTCTATATTTACATCCTTTAATAATTTCCAGCCTTTATCAGTAAGAACTTCAGTATCTTTGTGGTAACATTCGTGATTTCCTTCAAGCATAAGTACATTTTTCTTATCTTTAATAGAAATTAGATAATTAACTACATCAGCATTTTCAATACCTCTATCTACATAATCGCCACAAAAGATATAAAATTCATCATTCTTAATACCACCATTGTTATCAAGATATTTCTTCAACGCTGTATAGCAACCGTGAATATCACCAATATGATGAATCTTTTTATAACCAGATAAATCTATTAACTTCATCCAAATTGTATCCAACTCATTAGGCTTGATTACTTTAATTCCAGATGGAATTTTCTGGGTTTTAAAGCGTGAATACATTTTATCTATCACTTCATCAGGAACTCTTTTTAATTCCTCTCTACTTGCGTTTCTTCTTTTTACTTCCTCGATTGGAATATCTGTAAAGTCAACACAATACATTCTATAACGATATATGTCGCACATCTGCTTATATCTGTTCATTTCAGATGTTTTTGAATTGGTAGCATCAATTACCGTAAACTCGCCTTTCTGCATACGAATTTCAAGCAAATCGAATAGTGTTTTCCACACAATTTTATCGTTACTCTGACTAATTCCTACCGTTCCGTCAGTCTGTAATACAGGACTCTGACATAATAATCTAATATCATCTGCTGATAGTGTGTATGGTTTTAACCCATTTTGCTCAATCCAAGTTGACTTCCCACAACCAGCAGACCCTCGTAATAAAAGTAATACTCTCATAAGTACCTTTCCTTTCTCTTTTCTTTGGTTTCTTTTTTCTGTCCCTTAAGTAGTAAATGTCCCCTAAAACTAGAATACCTTTATATGAATGAATAAATGAATGTTTGATTAACTATCTACTAATTAAATTAAAAGAAAACATCTATACACAATCCATTCTGCATATAAACTTACAACTTATCAGTTACACTCAATAAACTTTCCATCCTGTAGTTTATAATATGTATCTGCTTTTATTCTTTCACCATCTACTAATGTTGCTTTTACATTCATAAGCTCCCAATGTTTATAATCTCTTTCTGCTAGGACTAAATAACAGCCTATAGAACCTTTTGCTTTACCACCCCAACCAGTAGCTATAGCTATACTATTGTTTCCTTCTACGCTTGCAATCGAATGATTTCCTGTAGTCACTACTACGGATTCACCTTTCCTACTTATGGCTTTTGAATGACCACCTAAACTAGCTACTATAGAATAAGCCCCTATGTTTCTTAATACATTGTCGTGTCCTGTACTTGCCAAAATAGAATGTCTTCCTCTATTTGTTACTAATGTGTCTAAAGCTGTAGCTACAGATACAGAGTAATCTCCTAAAGTCTCTGTGATAGAATTACCACCTGTATTGGCTGCGATTGAAAAATGTGATGTAACGGTCACCTTCGAATTATTATCCTCGGTGCTTGCTACTGAATTTAGCTCCTCTTTTTTATATTCAGATAAACCTTCCTTCTTAACCTTATCTTCTATACACCTATCTAAATCATTCTCTATTTCTCTTATACTTTCGTCTATACACTTAGACCATAGCTTATATATTTCGTCTAATTTGATTTCCTTGATAAACTTAATTACTTTAGTCTTTTCTGTGTTTTCCTCATAGGTAATTTCTGCTACATAAACACTTAAATCATCTGGTTTAATAACCCCTAGAAACGGTTTAACTACATCTATTGGATTTTTACAGATAGGAAATTTGTTAGATACTACTACTTCTACCTCTAATTTGTATAATTTTCCTAACTCAAAGGGGAATTTTTTATAAAATGCTTTGTATACTTTCATAGTTAAATTCTTGTTTTTCTCCCTAATTTAATTTTTCGCTACTTTTTTGTTTATTTTCTTCTTCCTCGTTATCTGGAATATATTCACACTTTAGTTGTCGAATAGATACAATCATATCAAGAAAATCTGTACTACTCTCTATTTCTACATAACTATATATATATATATGTGTGTGTTTTTTTCCCTTATATTGTCCTTACTTACTTTCTCTTTTTCAACCTTATTCTACAATTTCCTTTACTTCTACAACTTCACCGTTTTTTAACTCATAATATGTATCTGCTTTAATCCTCTTTCCGTCTACCTGTATCATTTTTGTTCCACATAAATACTCACAACCTTCTATTTCAGTATCCCACTCTGTTAGAACTAGGTATGCACCTACACAACCCTTTGCCATTGAGTCCTTTCCCCAAACTACGGCTAAACTATCTGGGTCTTCTACAGAAACGCTACTATACTCACCTGTGTTTACTGCCACAGTATATCTCCCAAATGATATAGAATTACCTCCATCACCTGTATTTGCTACGATTGAACCTATTCCAAGAGCTAATCCTGTACTGCAATCTCCTGTTAAAGCTACAATACTTGCATTTCCTTGTGTATTTACTATCTTTTCAAACTTATTGGAATAGCACACTTCTCTAAGATGTTCGGTAGAACTTTCTGCCTTTAAACATAAATCTAATTCTAACTCTCTTTCTTTCTCTACCAAAAACTTATATGGCTCTAATTCAACAGAAGTAATATCCCTTATAATTTGAATTGTTTTTACTTTTAATTTATTAAGTTCTGGTTTACTTACAGTAAATTTTTGCTCTGCTCTTGCTAGTTCATTATTATCTACCATAACCTTATAAACAGATAGTCTTGTATCGTCTTCTGTGTCCCTTAATAAATCTAATATTCTATCATATACAACAAAATCTGTTTCGGGACAACCATTTTCTCCTACCTTGTAAGTTTTTCCAACTTTATATTGGGCTACTTTAATATTATTCTCAAAATCAGTATTTAACTGCTTATCATTCCCGTTAAACCAATAGTATTCCATATTCTTTCTATCCTTTCCACACCTGATTTTATTTCTTCTTCAAACTTTGCTTTTCTATTACTATCTAACTACTACTACTATCACTTTATTTTATTTTGTTTTATTTTATACAATAAAAGCCTTAGTGTAACTGTTTATAGTACATATTTCTTAAAGTACATATATCATTCTTAACCGTTACTGAAAACTTATAAAAAGCTATAATTATCTTATCTTATCTTTTATGTTTCATTCCTACTTCTATGAGTATGCTTTTGAGGGTTGCTTGCAACCCTCTACTTACAAGTTCTTGTACTCTCCATAGGCGTAAATTCCTGACTAACGAATCAGTACATACCTATCTATCTATCTATTTATCTTTATCAACTTAAACTGAAAGTATTATTTTTCTACTTATTTTTTATAGCTTTTTATAAGATTTTTTCAACTGTTTTATTCCCCTTACTTTAATTTTCTGCTTGCTCCAGTTATCTTTATAAAAGGCTTTTCTATTAAAATCGAAGGAAGATATATTTCCATATTTTGATTCCTTAATACAATTATTTTCTCTTAATTCTTGAATTGCGTTTTCTATTTCTACTCTTGAATTTGAATTGGTTTTTTCATTTTTGACCTCTCCTAACTTTCCTTACGAATTAAATTCAATTTACTTTACCTTACTGGATAACCAAAACTTTTAAACTATTAAACATTATTATTACTATTACTATTACTATTATCATCACTATAGAAAAGAGAAGAATAACAGTTAAACTATTAGAAAAATGCTTTTCTTCGGTTTCTTTTTCTATCCCTTAAGTAATAAATGTCCCCCATTTTTCCTTATTTTTATCTTTATTCTTACCTTTAAAAAACAAAAAAAGAAGAAGTCCTGTATTACCATACAACTTATCTTCTCACATATACATACATAAAAATACCGTATAGTGTAATTTTGTGTTGTATAGTACAGCATAGAACTTCTTCTTATTCTCGTTACTTTCACTTTTTCAATTTTTCAATTTACTTCTTTTATTTATTTGGTGTTGACTAAGATTTCCCCTCTTAGTAGGTTCTACTATACCCTTATCATTTAAGTTATAGTTATATTTATACAGTACGGGTCATATGACATTGAACACCCACAATATCAAGCAAATAAACTATCTAATCTACTAAGTTATTTGCTCTGTATGTTTTTTACTATTCCTTTGAACAGGGCTAATCGGATTCGAACCGATGTAATGCAGGAGTCAAATTCCTGTGCCTTTCCACTTGGCGATAGCCCTTTAATTATTTTATTTTGGTGTGCTTATTACATCCTTTTTTAGTTGTTACCTATTTATTTAAGCATTTAATTAAGCACACCCTATATGTATATGTATGTATGTATTACTAATCCAAACTAGATACCTATAAAGAACTTAAATAGTTAGATTGTATTCCTCTATAATTTCATCTAATGTTCTATATGAATACCTACTTAAATTTTGAGTTACTACATTATAAATTACATACTTGTATCTATGTCTACCATCTCTGCGTGTTTGTGTTACAGAAATGTAACTACCACCATTGCGAGTCTTGTTCTCTAATGCTCTCTTTACTTTTTCAAACTTTGTCATTTATGCTTAATCACATCCTCTTTCTTTATTTTATTGTCCTTTGTTTTACACCATATATATATAACACTTGCAAAACTCTAAAGTATGTAAGAAGGAAACAATTATTTCTACTTATACATCTTTAAATCCTCTGATGAACATACATATTTATTTATCTATGAAGGTCAATATTTAACTTATTAATTCTTGTAAACTTATGAAAAATCAATATGAAGTTGTCTTTTGTTTCTTTCTTACACCCCTTAAGTATCGTATGCCCCCCTCTTTTTACTCTGCTTTCTAGCTTGTCCGACTATTTTTAAGTGCATATAAACTAACTTTACTACTAGAAATATACTATTATATATATACTCAAATATAAAGGTGGTTTTAATTCTACTATCTATCTAATTTTTTCTGATTTCCTTCTTTATTATTTAGTTATTAATCAATCAGGCTCTTTCTTAATTTCATATAGTCTTCATACCTAGCATTTAATAACTCTATAATGAACCTTTTGCGTTCTTCACTTAGTTCTTTTGGAAGTTCCCTTACAAACTGGGCTATTTCTTTTCTATAATCTACTATGACAGGTAATTTATCTGCCAATAAACTTAATTGTCTATCCCAATCTATACTAAATGGCTTACACTTCAGTATTTTTGTTATTTTCTCTGTATATCGTGTAGGGACTGTTTTAGTGCTTAACAAAGCTGCTCCAAAGTCAAACAATGGGGCTAGTTCTAATTCCATTGTATTAGTGTTCTGAAATAATGCTAAATTTCCTAAATGCCTATCAGTATCTAGTGTTAGATATACTAACATTAAGGCTTCTTCTAAATACTTTTCTTTCTTTATACTACATAGCCAACTATAAATTTCTTTTGAATTTAACTCTGTTACCGAAAAATAACCCTGTAATCCTAATTGCACAAAATCCACTAACTCATAATTATATTTATTAAAATCTGTACTCTCACACCCTATATATTTCTTTTGATTGTCCACATTCACAATACATAATTTATACTCACACACATTAAATCCAAGTAAACTACCTAATTTAGAAACAATTACTTCTGAATAGCTTTCATATCCATTTATTGATGTTGATAGCTTTATATATTTGTTTCCTAGCCTCCACTTTGGTACAGCTCCTGCTATTGACGGTGTATCTTTTAACATTTCTGCACTACTTACTATGTATTCATTCATATTTTTTGATTACCTTTCTAAGGATTATTACAAGCGTATTACTTAAATTTTCTACAAGCTAAAATTTGTTACTTTTCGGCTTCTCACTTAATCTCTCCAATGTTTATTTATTTATTTATTTATTGTATAACAAAACCAAAGGCTGTTAAACCCACCCCTTAGTCTTCTATTTCTACCCTATAGCAATCTGTCACGACCCGTCCTTTGTTTTTTGTAATTAGAAAATCTCTATCATAGTAATCTATACCGTATATCTCTTTTAAAAGTGGCATTAAACCCACCCTATTTCTAGGCACTACTCTCCTATTTAACCAATCTTCTGCTATCATATGTACTCTTTCGGGGTCTTTCCAAAGGTCTTCTCTTAACCTAAATAAACTAGGCTTTGCTCCATTCTGTACTAAATTCTCCATCGTATACTTTCCATTGTCGTTCAGATAAATATTCCCTACTAATTCATTTGTTAAATCACTATATATCTTATACTTCTTTACTATCAACTTAATTTCTTCCTTTCCTATCGCTATTGAAAAACCTATAGACTGATTTTATTTTATTTTATTTTATTTTATTTGTACTCCTTACTACACACTTTTTATACCTTATATGTCCTTTAACTTAGAAAGCATAAAAATTAAAGAGGCTTAGCTATTTCTTTACCAAACCCCTTCCACCTTATAAACATAAATTTACGATATAAACTAACTATCTAACCTCTACTTACTTCTTCTTTTTTCATAATGCTCAGTACCTCCTTATTATATTACATTTCATTCCCACTCATTTTTGGTTTTCTTCTCTTTTCCAGTATTTTTGTATACATTTATTGCTTTAATCTATTGATTTTCGCTCTATTTTAACACTTTTTTATTCCTGTAGTATTGTTTATAGTCTCATTATCTTTTCTTTAAATTTGACCTAAATTAGAACGATTTATCGGGTTGTTACTCTATTCTTTTATCTTCACACACTATACACTCATAATTTTTTCTAATTGGTTGTCCCAACAATTTTCTTTCTTTATTTATTTATTACTCGAATCTTCTAAGTTTCTAAACTTTTAAACTTCCAATCACTTTTTACTTTAGTTTTTTTCTAATGTACTATATATTTCTTTGTTACTAATACACAAAGTCCAACACAAAGTGCAAAAAGTACAAAAATTAACATTAGTGTAATCACAATTAAACTTAATACGGCTACTGTCTTTCCTGCTCTATTCCAACTATCCTGTACTCGGTTAAATTCCTCAGCATCTCTATACTTGCTTTTGCCGTTTTTCCAAGCCCATACATTTCCAAACATTCCACATATAATCATCATAAATAAGATTAGTGGTCTATAAAATAAACTTAGCCATATCAACAACGGTATATAACAACTATTACCTAAACCCCATATCCAAGAAAAACAAAAAGCTCCCCAGTTCCAACCTAAATTTGGTTCATTACCTTTTGCATCTTTTTCTGGGTTCATAATCTTATCAATAAACCTATCTATTCTATCTGATAAACTAACTTTCTCTTTGGGTTGTTTCTTTTCCTTTTTAGTTTTAATACTAGTATTGACACCCTCTTTAGGATTAAGTGAACCCGTTTCTTTTGTTTCTATAGTTGCTGCCTTGGCTTGTGTTACTGTTTCTGTCCTTGCTAGATTTTCAGTATCTATAGTTATATTACTATTACTATTACTATTACTATTACTATTACTATTACTGTCAATATTTTTGCAATTAATTGGTTCTTCTGTCATATTAAAGACCCTCCTTTCTATAGTCAACTAATTAACTTAAGTCTTGAATACAGGTACTTATTCTTTTTAGTTGCAAACTTATGTTTATACTTATTATATTTTGTATGTCCTTTAACTTAGAAAGCATAAAAATTAAAGAGGCTTAGCTATTTATTTACCAAACCCCTTCCACCTTATAAACATAAATTTATGATATAAACTATCTAACCTCTGCTTACTTCTTCTTTTTTCATAATGCTTTCACCACCTTATATCCTTTTTCTTTCATTATTATTCTGCATTTACATTCAAATTCAGTTTGTAAGTTTAACCACACTTCTATACTCATACCTAGCACAGTAGATAGTTTCTTGGCTATCTCTTTAGACAAATTAGTCTTACCATTGATGAGTTCACCCAATGCTTTAGGCGTAATTTCTAACCTCTTAGCAAATTCTTCTTGGGTTATTTCCATCTCGTCAATAATCTCACCTATATAATATCCTGGATGAAAGGCTAAAATTTCATTATATTCTTTAATACTCATAATGTTTACTTACCTCCTTCCTGTAATTAATTTAAGTCTTGACTACGGTTACTTATTTTTTTCAGTTGCAAACTTATGTTTATACTTATTATATTTTATATGCCCTTTAACTTTTCTACTTACTGTAACTTAAATTAAACCAAAAACATATACACACAGATAAACCAGCTAATAAATAAATAAATAAGGGACAATGTAGTGCATATAAGTGTATTCTCATTTAGTTAGTTAATTAATTAACTTTACACACACATAAACACTTTATCATTGTCCCTGTTCATATTCCTTTGAAACTCTATGTATTACTTTACTTTATATTTTTTTAACTTTTCTTTTTTATCCTAATCTATCTTATGTTTTATTCTTTCCTTACAGCTAGTATTGAACTTTTTGCCAGCTCATCGCTTCGCTCATTTTCTTCATTCCCTGAGTGCCCTTTAATCCAAATAAACTTTACCTTGTGTAACTCTAATAAAGGTAACAATCTCTCCCACATATCTATATTTAATGCAGGTTTCTTATTCTTCTTTATCCAATTATTTGATTTCCATTCATTTAGCCAACCTTTATTGACTGTATCTACCACATATTTCGAGTCACTATATATCTGTACTCTACTAGGCTTACTCAAAGACGCTAATGATACTATTACAGCTTCTAATTCCATTCTATTGTTTGTCGTTGTCCCTTTAAAAGAACCCCTAATTTCATCTCTAGTACCATTATTATTGCTTCCTTTGTAGATAATTACTGCACCATATCCACCAGTCTTATCTACCCTAGAATAAGAGCCATCTGTATAAATATCCACTTTTCTCATTTAACCTTTTAAACTGTTTACTTATTTATACTACTTTATGCTACCTTTTTTTCTTTCATATAAAAAGTAAGAAAGAACCTACTTGACAATTTACTTTGTAGTATCTCTCAATACAACTTAACTGAGAAAAAAATATTATAAAACTTTATACATTATCTATATCAAATAAAAAAGGAGGTGATAAAATCCATTGTCTTTCGTATTCTTTCTTACGCCCCTTAAGTATCGTATGCCCCCCCCTCTTTTACTACTGTATAAACACAAAAACGAGTGCTAAACAGTTACATTATACTAGAAAGAATTATTTTTTTAAAAAAAAGAGAGTACCCACTAATTACCTGTGAGCCTCTCTTACTTACTTAGCTTGTTCTTTCTTAACTTATTATTATTTCATCAGCAATATTTCTAATACTGTTACTATGTAACTTATAAAGATACTTAACTTAATAGAAAGTATTTTCTACTCTATCATACTTTTCTGTATAGATAAGCGTTATCTACTATATCTATAGCTTTTTTTCTTCGTGGTTTCCCTCTGTAGTATCTTTTGTATTTGTTTCCTTTTCTTCTGAAGTTTCTTTTCTGTCTTCTGATGGTGTTGGTGTTGCTGTTTCCGTTGTTGTCCTTTTTGAATCCAAATAAGATTGAGCTAATTCATTAAGTTTAGCTGGATTTAGCATATTTTCGTTATTTGTGTTGTTATTGTTATTTGCTGTGGCTAACTTACCACCTAATAACCCTGTCAATAATGCGTTTACATTAATTCCTGTTGCCTCCTGTACACCACCTGTTACCTGTGACATAGTATTCACAATATCCTTAATCATCTTAGTATTATTTCCATCGCCATACATTGTGATTTTATCTACCTTAGATAAAGGCTCTGCTACATTCTTTGCTACCTCTGGTAATGTGTTGAAGTACATTTCAAGAACAGCCGCTTCTGTCATTTTTGCCATAGCCTCTGCTTTCTTCTCTGTTGCTTCTGCTTCTGCTAAACCTTTTGCCTTGACTGCTTCTGCTTCAGCTAAACCTTTTGCCTTGACTGCCTCTGCTTCGGCTAAACCTTTTGCCTTGACTGCCTCTGCTTCTTTCGCTTTTGCGTATAAGTCAGCATCTGCCTGTGCCTTTTTTGCTTCGGCTTCCTGTACTTGCTCGTATTTCTTCGCCTCAGCTTCACGCTGTCGAGTAAACAATAATGCTTGTGCTGTCTGTTCTTTTTCGTATCTTTCTGCATCAGCTTTCTTCCTAATTTCAGCATTAAGAGCTTGTTCCTTAACTTCTGCTTCTTTCTGCTTTAAAATTACTTCCTGCTGTTGCTTTGCAATATCAGCATTTGTCTTCGTAACTTCGATTGTCTTTCTTTGTTCTTCTTTTTGAATTTCATATGCTGCATCAGCTTCTGCTTTCTTGCTATCTGCTTGTACCTTTAGTTCAGATACCTTTATATCTAGTTCATTCTGCTTTTCTGCAATATCTCTCTGGCTTGATACCTTAGCTTCATTTGCTTCTCTATTTGCCTCTGCCTGTGCGATTGCAATATCTCTATCACCATTAGCTTTAGCTATCGCAGCCTGTTTTGTAACTTGTACTGCATTATCTGTACCTAATGCTTCAATTACACCATTACTATCATAGAAATTCTGTACATTAAATGAAACTAAATCTATACCCATCTTAGCTAAATCAGGTACTGCATTTTCGGATACTTGCTGACTAAACTTTTGACGGTCTGAAATCATAGCTGTTAATTCCATCTTACCAATAATTTCTCTCATATTGGCTTCAAGTACACTTTGACACATCTCTCTTAACTTTTCAGGTTTACAGTTCAAGAAATGTCTCGCAGCTATCTCTAATTTATTTGGGTCTACACTTATCCTTACATTTACTACACCATCACATCGAATTGGAATGTAATCTGCTGTTGGAATTTCAGCCTCAGACTTTACATCAATATCAATAAGCTCTAAATGTAAAACATCCTTTTTTTCAAAAAAAGGTATTCTAAATCCAGCCCTACCTATAAGTACCTTTGGCTTTTTTCTCAACCCTGTGATTATATAAGCTGTATTTGGAGATGCCTTAACATACCCTACAACTACAATGAAAGCTAATAAACCTACTATTATTAGTACTAGGCTTAACAATACACCTATACCTACCATATACTTTATTTCCTTTCTACTTTTTTCTCTTTTTTGTTTTTAACTGTTGTCTTCTTATTTTACAAACAAATCTTTCTCTTTTTAACTACCCTTAACTTTAATTACTTATTTGGTGGTTCTCTTGTCCTCTGCAAAATTTTCTCAATCCTTTCAAGTATATTTCTTCTTATTTATTCGTATATGTATATATGTATACTGTAACCCTTTAAGTTAAATGAACCCCACGAGACTCGAACTCGTGACCTATCGCTTAGGAGGCGATTGCTCTATCCTACTGAGCTAGAGGTTCTTATTGCTTAGCTTAGCCTTGTTCTGACTAAGCTAACTTATTTTTACTTTATATGTATAAATTTGAAAACTTTGATTTTTAACTAGTCTATATTGATAATTTCAGTCACTATACCTCACTGACATTAACCTAATAAACAAAGCTAAACAAAATTCTTAACTTTTTAAGTCATCCATTAAGTGTTGAATGTCCCCCTACCTTATAAACGCATAAACTCATCTAAATACCAGAAATTATATCCCTTTTTAAAGAAAGCTCTACCGTCTTTGTTGTACTGTATCTTACTCCAAGTCTTCCTACTACTCTTAGCTTCTCCTAATGTTACATATGCTGATAACACCCTCTCATCTTCAATCTTATATATTACGATTGCTGTTGTATTTGTTAGTCCACAAGATGCTATTGGTTTTAACATATTTTTTCATCACTCCTTTTTATATTTATAGTAATTAAGTCGGTTAAGTTAATTAGTTAATTCGTCTGTCATATTTTTAATTTAATTTAATTATAGTACACTCTATATATTGCTATTTGAATACTGTCTTCTACTTCCCAAGCAATTACATAGCAAGACATATCATAGTTTGGACTTTCATCTAATCCTTCACTAAGTTGTGTAGAATATTTAATATCTCTATATTTGAAGAAGTTATAAACAGCCTGCTCTACTCCTTCCATTGTCTTTAGACTTCCATATCCATCTGTGAATGGTGCTAGTGTCCTATGTAGTCCTCTTTCTACATCCTTGATTTTTGAATTACTATCTTGTTCCATTATCCTCATCATATTTTTTTATTTCACCTCCTTTACCTTTTTACCTAATCCTTTTCTATTCATATCGTAGCATATACCTGTATCTTCTTTACTTTAACTTACTAATAAGAAATAACTTACTTACTTGCTTACTTACTTGCTTATTCTCTTTCTTTTCTTTAATTTAATCTAATCTCTTTCTCACTACACTTATATTTCCTTATATTCCTTTTAGGTTTTTTAATTGAGTGTAGACAGCCTATTTTTTATTATATCTATGTAACTAGGTTCTTTCTCCACTAATAAACAATTCCTGTTATGTTTCTGACACGCAACCCCCGTTGTCCCACTTCCTGCAAAACAATCTAAAACAAAATCCCCTTCATTACTGTGCTTTAGCACTAAATCCTCTATTAATTTTATTGGCTTTTGTGTTTGGTGCTTTGTCCTCTCTTTTCCGTGTACTATAGGTAAATAATATGTGTCACAATTTTCTATATTCTTATCTTCTAAACCTAAATCTAAATTTGACATATAAACTTTACTTCCATAAATATCTGAGCTACCATTATTATCATTTTCATTTCCATTATCTGGATAGTAATAATTTCCTGTATCATAGCTTGAATTAAATGTTGGCTTACTTTTCTTAACAAAGGTTATAAAGAACTCCTTGCTATTAGTTAAATAATTAAGCTTTGAATTTATCGGTACTGGATTTGTTTTATTCCATATCCCTAACCTAGTTTGCTTAAAATGTATTTTCTCTGCACATTCTTTCAATTCTTGCATTTTCCAAAAATCATAAAATAATATTAATGTGCCTTGTGGCTTTAGTACCCTATAGAACTCTTTTAAAACTATATCTAACCTTATTTGTTCTTTTGTTGGATTGTCCCAACTTCCAAAGTCTATCGTATGCTTTCCATATTTCTTAATATATTCCTTTTTATCTGGTGCATTGTTTATATACCCACTATTCCTACTAATAAAATATGGTGGGTCTGTTAGTATAAGCTCTACACTATTATCTTGTAAACTATTTAAACAGTCTATTGCATCCATTTGTCTATATTCTACTATTTCTTATACACCTACCTATTGTCCTTTTACCGTCCTCTTTATCTGATTGTAACTTACCTAAAACTTCTAACTCCATTAGCTCTCTTTTATATAAAGAACAATTATTCGGACAACATATATCGTTATGATAAGTACAATACTCCCCGTCTAAAGTTGCTAATATACAACTCATACTCATTCCTTCTACCTACTTTCTTTTCAAACCATATCCATAACATAACTTAACTTAACTTATATTAAATTAAAATTAACTTAAATTAGCTTAGACTAAATCAAATAAACTACCTAGCTACCTACACTTGCAGTTTAACTTTTTATCTCTACTACTTAAGTTGTAAATGCCCCCTGCAACACTTCTACCAAATAAATTTATAAATAAAAAAAGAGACTACCTAATACTCTTTGTGTAGTCTCTAACCTTCAATATTATCTTTTATGTGCTAACTTAATAAATGAATTTATATCCACCTAACCTTATTACTACCAACGACACTATTTATTACTAAGACAATTATATTTTAAGTATTCATCAACTAATATCTGCCCACAAGAACCACCTATGTCCCTTGCTGGTGGAACATAGTATTCTGTTTTAATTCCTTTAGCTGTTAAATTCTGCATAATTAATTTTACTTTTTCGATTGGTGTTTCTGTAGAATTGATTGTATCTTTAGTATTGTACCTAATAAACTTTATACAGATATTATCTCGTCCCTTAAAAAACTTGATTAAATTCTTAATATCTTCTGTTCTATCATTTACTCCATTTATTAATGTGTAATGTATTTCCACAGCATTATTCGTTACTTGCTTATAATAATCTAATAGTTCCAAAGACTTATTTATTGTTTCAACTTTAGGCATCCATTTGTGCCTATCTATATCATTTGTATAGTGTAACGATAAATGCACCTTTACATTTAATTCATTTGCCTTAACACAATCAGCAAAACTTTTTAATAAAAATTCAGAATTTCGGGGCATTGAAGTAGCAATAGCAAATCTAATATTTCCCTTGTGCAAATCATTTAGCTTACACATACTTGTTTGCAAATTATATCTATTTAATAGTGGTTCTCCACACCCCATAAACGATAGCAAGAGCATTTTATTTCTTGATAGGGTTAAATCATTAAAAATAAACTCTACCATTTGAATTGTTTCTTTATATGTTATCTGCCTATATATCACTCTTGTAGCTATATCTGTTATGTGACAAAATTTACAACCCATATTACACGATGTTTCTGTTGGCAAACAAATTATATTTTTACCGTCATTTTTATCTATAAAAGTAGCTTCTACAGCTAAATTATCACTCTCAGTAAAGAAAATATACTTGATACTGTTGTCTAACTTCGATTTAATTTTTTTATGTAACCTCAAACTTCTTTGTCCCTCACTTATTTATTTATTTATTTATTTATTTAATACTACTACTTTTTACTAATTAACTTGCTTATTCAATTCATCTGGCATTTTGGGTAAAGGCATCCAATATTCTACATCTGTATCTTCATAATACCCATACTCTGAATCGTACCTATAAAAACCACTCTTTCCTTTCTTATCTGGAAAATCATACTTATCTAACTTATACAGATTACTTGTCCAGCTACTAATATAATAGTTGCCTTTCTTTGATAATGTAAGATATTCTCCAGTCTTATCTGGTACTCTTTCCTTTGTAGGAATCCAACAAACTTCTTCTTTGGTAGTGTTTCTCACCATTTGGTTTCTTCACCTGCTCTCTTTCTCTACTAACTCAATAAACCACTAAACTTACTTGTTGTCCTATTATTTATCTAGTTTGTTCTAATCTTCCAATTCTTTTAATGCACTAACTAATTCTGCTAATCTTGGGTTTTCAGGATGCTCTTTTGCCATTTTTTCATATAAATCAATATTATTTAACTTCTCAATTTCGGCTTTTAGTTCTTTTTCAATGTCTTTTCTCTGCTTTTCAATTTCTTTTAATCGCACTTCCTCAGCAACCCTCTTATTATAAGCATCCATATTTACAACACCAACTACCTGTGCTGTTACTCCCTTTCCATATTCTTCAACTGTTTTGATTTCCTTTAATTTACCGAGTACCTTATTATCCTTCCCTCTTGCATTTACTACCAGATAAACAGGGTAATTTACATCACTCTTATTAATTAACTCTTTTTCCTCATCATACAAAGCAAATCCATAGTCTTTGTTATTATAATCTCCTACTATATGTACGATTGCTATATTTTTATATGTGTTTTCGTTCATTTTAATATCCTCTCTTTCTTCTTCTCCTATAATTTCTAGTTCGTTCCTATTAAACCTATATAACCCTTGAGAACTCGCTCCATTATACACCATATTAACTTGAACTGCGATGTGGGTTGATGCAACTCTAATAACCTGTTCATACACCCCAACAATTTCTTCGTCTTTATAACTTTTTGTACTTGTAGATATAACCTTTACACGCTTATCTGCATAATCTTTATAAATATTCTACACATTGTATTACCTCTGAGTATCTATTTTCTCATTATTTCTCCACTTACATTTATCAAACTGAAACTCTGTTTTCTTGTAGTATTTGTCACATTTTCTACATATATTTAACTGCTAAATACCCCCTTTTCCTTATAAATAAGAAAGTAAGTTCAGCCTTGCACATAAACAAAATTGACAGTAATCTAGCCTATCCATATTTTTTACTTCTGTCCTTTTTCATTTTGTGCTTAATTCCTAAACTTTTCACTTGCCATTGTCCTTGTCTATTTTCTATTGATTGAAATGTACAATAACTATTTTGCTATATAATTATCTATCTCTTTTAATAACAGTTTGTGCTTTTTGTCTCCTACACCTGTATTCTCTAGCCCATAGTTGTTTGTTCGCCTAGTTACACCTTTGAACGAAAAGATAAAATCTACAAGGTATTTCTTTCTAACACCTAACTTACCTATATCCTGTAGATACCCAAACATATAGGCAAATTCGTCTACATCATCTGCACACTTATATTTAAGAGCCTTTTCTGTTTCTTTGCAGGCATTGGGCGTGTTTATTTTTATATAAATGATTAGATACTTCACTAAATAATATATAGTCACTTCACCAATTCCTTGTTTTGTCCTTGCATATGATATATAATCTGCTATTAGTTTCTTTAATTTTTTCATATTTCTCTTAGTTTGCAGAATATTCTCCCTTGTAAATACTGCGTATTCATCTTTGCTCGGTTCTCCTTTAAACATAACTGCTTTCTCTCCTTAAACATTTGAACTAATGAACCATTCTAAATTATTCCATTTTACAATCTTAATAGCACCAATAAACAAGTACATACAAAAATAGATAATTACCTCACTATTGTCACTAACTTATTTTTATCCCTTAAGTGTTATATGTCCCCCCTCTCTCTCTGTCTCCTTTTATATTAATTAAGTTGTTACTGAGTTATATATGTTTTGTTAATATTGTTACTTTTGTTCTATATTCTTTTATTAACTTTTCTATTTGTCTATCATTGTAATCTTGCTCATACATTATAACTGTGCCTCCCTTAGACTTGAATATTTAACCTTATATTATATTCGTATCTATGATTATATTTTTATAGCTATCTAACTTTACTTACTTTCTTTTTCTTCTATCCTGAATTACTTACTTACTTACTTACTTACTGCGTTGTCTACATATATATATTTATTTGTTTTGTACTAAGTAACCTTAGTCTCGCACTTAAACTATCTATTAGTTAGAGTAACTACACTTTCCAACCTAACCTTTGGCTTTAAGTTTAACTTTTCGCATAAACTTGCTAATTCATCAAGAGTAAAATTATAAGTTTCATCTTCCCATTGTATTATTTTATCCAACGGTACTTCTAAATACTTAGCAAACTGTTTTCTATTATACCCTAACCTAAGTCTATTTTGTATCAATACATTAGTAATATAGGCTTCCATTTCTGCACTATATACATCTTTTAAAGTTACATCTTCCCATATTGTAGCTAGACTATTACCTACTTTTGTACCTATCTTAGTATTCTTAGCACATTTTCGTCTACTTTTCATTCAATTCAATACATCCTTTATTAATTTAATACATTTTTTACTACTAAATAAACTATCTTGTCCCTTAACTTAACCTGTTTTTACTCTATTTTCTAAAATCTAAAAGAGCCTAATGAGTTCTTTTAAGTTCCTTTAGGTATAATATCATTCTCATTAGGCTCTTTATTGTATTTCGTATTTATTTATATTTAGACTTGTATTAGCTAGCTAACTAAATAACTAAATATACAAATAAACTAAATATCTTTGTAGCATAATTACTTCTTCTTTTTTATTTATTTACAACCATTACTATAGTACACTTCTGAAATTGGTTTTACACCCATACTTTCAGTAGAAAAGAACTCTCTTGGAAGGACTACATCCTGTCCTTTCTTGAACTCTTTCGTATACATATAAGCATCTTGTGCTTTATCGTCAAATTCCATACCTACAAACTGTACTTTTCCACAATTTGCACAAATCAACATTAATTCTTCATCATTAATAGCTAATTTATCCACTTTCTTACTTGGAATTTTGTGGATTCTTCCACAACTACACTTAATTTCTTCATAGCTTTCATTCGGATTTTCTTTACACATAATCATTCTCTCCTTTTACATATAAAATAAAGTAAACTTAAAGAGCTTTACTTACTCTCTCTTACTTCTTTTTCACTCCTTAAGTGTTAAATGCCCCCCCTTTATACCCAAATGTGAGCTATTAAAGGGTTAAATCTCGTTGGGCTTCTTACTTCTTTGTCCTTGTAATCTACTAACTCCACAAGCGTAAATTTCGACAGTTCCTACCTTAATAAAATATACCTAAACATTTAAACGATATGTCTGTGCTTGTGAACTATTTAATATAAAATAGAGTAGTAAGAATATTATGCTTTGAAAACCCACATAAACATTATTTATTCCTTTTCATTATTACTTAAATACTTAACTATCTTTTTGAAGTCTTTGCTGTTTGCATATGCTACCCTTGGCTTACTTCCATCTACATTGAACTCATTTACACTAAAAATTGCATGCCCTTGTAAAGTTAATTTCGCTAGACAAACTAGTAAGTTTAATCTAAATCCATAGCTTTCTAACTGTAGAAGTTTCTTCATTTTCTGTATCTCTGCATCCGTTGTATCGCTATCTACTTCTATTAACATACTGCTTGCATATTCATTTACCTTATATATTTTTCCATTAATTTTTCTTATCATAGTCACTTTTCTCCTTCTTGTTTGTCACTTGTTAATTATTTTGCATTACCGACTTTCTAATATTACTACTTACTACATCCATCTTTTAAATAAGACAGCCTTAAACTTTCTCTAATAAATAAAAAGTGATTGGTTATAACTACCACTACCAATATTTATGCTACACTATATCTCCTAATAATGTCCCTTTTCTTCTTGAATTACATCTTATCTTAATTTTAATTACATACCTACATTTAATTAGATTAGATACATAACAAATACCTATAATGTAAGGAGAACAGGTAGTCTATCTTAACTTAGTCTAACTACCTGTCTCAATTTGTCTTTATCTTATATTTAATTCCTTTCAGATGACCTTGACACTTAGCCTAACTTTTTTAAAGCTATATAGGCTTCTACTGCTCTTTTATAATTTAACTGTAGTTCCTCAAAGTCACTACCTCCATATACAATAACATCAGGAATATCTAATAAATAGCCATAATGCTGACTATCTTCTACGGAATATCCTATTAAACCCCTAAAACCTTTATATTCTTTGAAAATTCCTATCTCTATAAAGTCTTCACTCTCACCTTCACTTTCACATTTACATTTACATTCACACTTAAACTCGTCTGAACATTTATATTCACAATCATTGTTAGTGTGACTTCTGTTATCTTTTTCTACTTCTACTTCTAATTCTTTGTCCTCTTTATTTTCACAGATATTTTTATTCTTCTTTTCGTCTTCCTGTTTTGTTATACCTTCCTTATACATCTCTATCTTCCTTAAATAACTAAATAACTAATAAACTATAGGTAAATTTATTATTGTAGGGTGCAAAGCTATCTCTGATACATTTGGAAGTAACTTTTCTGGAAGTTCTTTTCTCATCAACTGGTAACTTGCATTTACATCAGCATTTATTTTCTTTCCTGTGTTAGATATGAATAAACCTCTATAAACTCGTCTATCTTTATTGTTATTTTTCTCTATAGGCTGTTCATTGTCTAAATAAGAAGTTCCACTTGTGTATTTTTCTTCTATTGCTTTGAAGTTAATACCTGCATCTTCACACTTATATTCTAATCTATTCAATACCAACTCATAGGCGATATATGCAAATGACTGCATTGTATCATTACCTTTTTCTACATTCTTCTTCCAACCTGTACTATAGCCACATAATAAAGTATCTATCTTATTTTCTATACAAAAATCAATTACCTTTCTTGTCGCTTGATGTATTCCATTATCAAGTTTATTATTTCTCTTTGTTGTTATTCTTTGTAATTCATTAGACCAATCTTTCCCATATACCCTTTTAAGTACAGACCTCTTTTCGGCTAACATCTTATTGTAATACTGGTTTATAGCTTTTAAACTTCTTCCATTTATTACTACAGGAGCTATCCCACAATTTGTTGTTATTGTCATAAGATTATTTAACCCTAAATCTATACTGGCTACTCTTTGAGGTTCTGTAATATTTTTAAGCTCAGGGACTTCTACCTCATAAACTACTTCCATTATGTATTCCTTATCTCTTGGAATAAATCTTATTTGCAGTAACTTACTTTTTTCAGCATCTATCCTTGTCTTGAAGTGGTTATTCATTACTTTTAAATTCTTAACTCCTATGTATATATAACCATCCTTAATTTTAAATCTATTGTTTTCTAAATCAAATTCATATCTGCCTTTTTCTTTATCTAAATACTTAGGCATCTTAGGCATACCTGTGTACTTCTCAGGGTGCTTGCTATAATCTTTTATTGATTTAAAGAAACCTTTCCAAGCCTTATCTAATTTACGAATTGTCCCTCTAGCTCCTACTTTAAACTCTGTGAAAGCCTCTGAATCTTTGACTAAATGATACAATTCTACCCAGCGTATCCATTCAGCATTTTCTCTTAAACCTTGTTCCTTTTCTTTACTTGTCTCAATAAACCTTTGTCTTATTATGTAATTTCCATAGTTATACATATTCTTAGACTTTAAACAATAATCATCTATTAAACTAAAAAAGTTACTGTTTCTCTTTATTTTGTGTCTTTCTACTCTTGAAACCTTCTTCATCTCTAAAGTTTCTGTTGTTCCTATATTTTTTTCATTATTCATACTCTTAACCTAACTTTCTTTCTTTTTATTTCTATGTTTTATCTCTATTTAGCCTAATTAATAAACTAATAAACTACTCTTTCTGCCTACCTGACAATCAACCTATTATTCCCTTAATTAATTAATTAATTAATAATCTAACAACAAATTTGATTTAAAACTCTTTCTATCATTCTCGTTTAAATTCTTATATACATCACCAAATAAACTACTCTTTAACTTATATAACATTTCAGCTGTGTCTAACTGGTTATCTATAGTAATGTATTTTTCTTTGATTAAATATCTTATAACCCTATCTAACTTGTCTACATTCTGACACCAATACGGTATTGGTTCTCCTATTGCATTGGTATGTTCATATATGAGTTCTCCAACTGTAGATAGCTCAAAATTAGTACTACCACTACCTTTTCCCTTGCTGTTTCCAATGTTTCTATTCTCGCTACTTCTCAATTTTTTGATTAGCTGTCTAAATAAACTTGTCAATGAATTTAGTTCTAATTCGGTTTCGGTTTCTTCTCCTTTTTCTTCCCTACAATAGTCGTTAAGTGCATACCAAAATATTTCTTTAATTGCTCTTTGCGTATCACTCTTAATTAACTCATCTATGAGCTTTTCTTTTGTTTCTATTGTCTTTATAACCTTGAATTGTGAGGTATAATACATTCCTAGATTACTGATATAACTATATTCACCTTCTTCTGCAAACCCTTGTATTACCTCTACCTTATAAACTATGTAATCTAGCTTGTTGTCCTCTAATTTATCATTTTTACTATATAAAGCTCTAACCCCAAAATCCCATAAACTATCTAATAATACAGGTTTTCCATATATTGTATGTACACCTAGATTAAGGTTGGATAATTGCTCCTTAGTCTTTAGATTTCTTGCAATTAAATCTTTATTCTTTAATTCATCTCCCTGTAAACTTCGTAGCAGAATATACCTATTGTCCTTTGGTATGTCAGTTTCTCTTAACTTTTCAAAATTTAAAAATACATTCATCTAAAACAAACCTCCAACTAGAATTAAAACGAAAATGTCTTTTATACTATATTGTTTCTAGTCTACAATAAACATATGCCCCCCTTATTTTACTGTGCAAAGTGGTATATAAATAAAAAAAGTGCCTATTTAATTCAAGGCACTCTCTCAACAATTTTAGCTTTATAGTGAACTACCCACGAGCTAAAGCTCGTTGGGCTTCTTGGTTCATCGTCTCTGTAACCTACTACTCTTAATTAAACTTTCTCAAGTTCAAATAAACTATTGATTGTTTCTATCTTGACAATCTTTTTATCTTCACTTTCTTCTACCCTTTTTACACAACTTGTCCTTAGATGATACTTACTATAGTCTGTTCCATCTGCGTTTTTTACATAGGGTAGTACCATTACTGCACCTAATTGTATATACTCCAAATTTAGATTTACTATACGCCCTATTCTCAATGGGTATCTTCCGTCTAACCGTTCTGTCCCTCGTAAACCCTTTGTACCTGTATGTTTAATACTTTTTATTCTATACTGCATACTGCTAGATACCCCTCTTTGTCTTATTTTACCTGTTCTTTACATTTATCTTTTGTTTGAAAACAAATTAACTCTTTTGCATAAGGCACACTATCCTTAATCCAGTTACAAAATGTATGCCATTCACTTAATTTATGGTTCTTTCTTTGGTTATACATATTTAATAAGTTCTCAAAGTTCATTGTTACTGTCCTTTTCTGTAACCACGACTCTGGTAACCATCGAATTAATTCTTTCCAATATCTAATATCTTTTGTCTCTAGGTACTTTAATCTTAACTGTTCTAAAAATGCAATTAAACTTTCTACATTATCTTTAACACAAATGACATTAGTTCCTTCATCACCATTATTACTATTATTGTCCTTACCATTAAATTCTATGTCTCCACAATAGTCATCTAATTCAAAGCAATCTAATGTAATTGGTGTATTAGCCAACTTGTGCATTGTACTTGTTGAATTTGCTACTGTGCCTACCTTGTATGTATCGAACTCTTTCCACCAATAAATAGGTGCTGTTATATCTACAACTAACATTATTTGTCGCATAAACTTTCTATGTTCAGAGCCTGATTTTATTAATCTTTGAGCTAAAGCTAAGTCATTATTACCTATAACAAACTTACCATCTTTACCTTTTCCACTATCTATCTTTTCCCAACTATTCATTGGGTTTCTCATTCCTTTTAAGGCTTGTTTAAGCCCCCATACTTCCCAATCTTCAAATCTCATTTTTAATTTATCGTCCTTTCATTCTATTCTTCTGTACTAATAAGGTACTTTTCAAATCTATACTTCTGTCTTATATTCGGATATTTTTGTTTATCCACTTCACTATAAAACATATCCTTAGGTCTAACATACACTTTAAAATCCCCATACATCGCCTGATAAACTACAACTTGTTCTTTTGTTTCTGTATGCGTTGCTTCAGCTAAAACCTGATACACATATTTATTCTGCTTCTTTTCTTCGTCTGTTAAAGTCTCGTACTTAAAATGTCTTACCAATCCAACTAATTTTCTTTCTTCTGTTTTAATCATTTTTTTTCTTCTTCTCCGTTACTAAAGTTTCTTCTTTTTCTTTTCATAATAAATCCGTTACTGCAAACTTATAAAAAACTTATTTGCTTATTTGTCTAACTTTTAGCTAAATAAATTTTTATGTTACATTCCTATTTAATGAGTATGCTTTTGAGTGGTGTCTCAAACCATCTCTACTTACAAGTTTTTGTACTCTCATTAGGCTTAACTTCCCGACTAACGCATCGGTACATTTAAAATATAAACTAGCAATTTAATCTATCTAAACAAAAACAAATTAATTATTAAGTGGGTTAGATTTTGCTTTTTTTATATTACAATACTTAAGTTACATATGTCCCCCTTACGACAATAATTAATAACTTAACACTTTAGTATTCCCTAAAAGTTTATATATTTTAACGGCATTTTTATATGTTTCTAATTTATAGGCTATACTTGATACAACTAAGACAAAAAAGTACCACGGAAAATATCCGTGGTTTTATTTAAGTATTTATTCAATTATAGTTATTTAACTTAATATGACACAATCTTACCTTTTTCTAATTTATAGTATTTATTTTCTTTATATTTAACACCGTCTACATATATTGCTTTTATATCTATAATTTTACCTATTTCATTTTCATCATCTCTCTCTACTAAAACTAACCAAGAACCTACCTTTCCACAAGCATATGACCTTACCCCATAGGATATAGCTACTGAATCTACATTCTCTGCAAAAGCTAAACTTTCTGCCCCAAATGCGAGTGCCATTGAACCTTCTCCCTTAGCAGTAGCAAGAGATGCCTCAGCTAAACTTAATGCAATAGAGTCCTCTTTTTTTACAGTTGCTATAGAACCTGGGCTATTTGTTATGCTTCTTCCATCTTCCCTTTCTGCACAAGCAATACAACTCTCTCCTAGTGTAACTGCAATACTCTCTGGTTGTTTTACATTAGAGATAGACCAATCTCCCCCAGCTACAACAACTTTTCCACTAAAGTACACACTTTTATCTATATCATCAGCTTTCACATTTTTATAATCTGCTGTATCTACTGTAACAGAATATGGTACTCTTTCATCAGCTTCTTCCCTAGTTCTTACAATAATCGGATATTGTGCTACTTCATCCCAACCTAACTTTTTTAACACACTTATTTTGTTGCATATATAATTTCCTTGTTTATTTCTTTCTATATTACTTAATGGTACAACAAGATATATAGCTTCTGCCACACCCCAAGCATAATTAGTCATAATATCTGTTGGATTTGTATACAGCGTAAATCCTTTTGCATACTGTAGTTCACTGTGAGTATAAGTTTCTCCTACACTAACACTAAATTCCTTTAAAGCAACATAATATTCCATTATACATAACTTCCTTTCTTCTATATAAAAACTATTAACTGTATACTAATTTTGTGTGTATTCTAACTCCAGTTCAATCTTTTGTCAAGTATTTTTAGTAATAAAATAACTATTTAATTTTAATCAAGCATATATTTTATAAGTATTAAATTTATTACTATAACCTATATATAAACATACTTTTAAATTTACATATTATTATTTATCTCCATTTCCAATTAAATACCAACATATAAACTTAGCTTTAAACTATTTTCTGATATTTCATTATATTTCTACCCATTTTTGAATGTTTTATTTTCTATGTAGAATTATACCATTTTCTATATTTCATTGAAATTTGAGCCAAAAAACACATAAAATACACAAAATTAAAAAGAGCCTACTAAAGACTCTTTCATCTAAAAATTTTTATTTTAATTGTCAACTAACTAACTAACTAACTAACTAAATAAATAAATAAACTCCACCACATTTGCTGTATAGTTTATATTTTTCTACTAATTCAATCCCTAAGTTTAATATCGTCCCATTTTGCATTGTCTCCCTTAAACCTCAGCCAGTAGAAATCATCATTCTGTAATCCTCTAGTTTTCTTTACTATTCCTAAAGGTGTATAGTGTGTCAATCCTAATGCTTTTAATAAATCTTTTGCATTTGCACGAGTTCTAGGAAAACATCGACTTTCCAATAAATGGTGTAAACTTTCTGCATTTAAACCAAAGGGGAGAGGATTATCCATAGGGTCTGTTGTATACCTATCACAAGTGATTGTTCCGTCTGAATAAACTACTATATGTGCTACAGGCTTCTCTTTCCACATATAATCAAACTCTAAATTAACTTCCAATACAATCCACCACTTTCTCTATTATCGTTATCTCTATTACTGTTATTAGAATTGAAATGGTTATCCCAGTTTTCGCTACATTCCAACTGCCATCTAAGTATATCCTTACATCTCTGTACCTGATACCTTGGATATAAGTCATTTGTATAATTATTTAGTAGTCTGTATACCTTAGTTTTATTTATAATTAGTTTCTTATTTGGGTACTTTTTTCTCAATGCACGAACTTGCTTGTTACCAAAAGGCATATATCTTACTCTATTTAGAGCATAGACAATATCCTCGTACTTCCCCCAAACTTCTTCTCTAGCAAGAAAACTAAGTCCATTGTCGAATATAGGGGCTATTGCATAGTTACCATTTGCTTTTCTTATTACACCTAGATTATTTATGTGTCTATCTTCATTTGCTACTAGTTTGTCAAAGTATAGTGTATTTATTAAATAATCAGTTATATCCAACATATAATGTGTTTTAACAAACTCTATCACATTTTCTATAATTTCTATAGATGGTTGTGTTCTTCGACTTCTTTCTAAAACTAAGCCATAAGTCTCATATAACCTTGAAATAGAATAAAAACTATCGCCTTTCTCATACATTGTCTGACTACAACAGCCTCTATACTTTCCTTGTGAAGTTTCTATCAAACAAGTTTTATATCTTACATGAGGTATTTGGGTGCAATCTAATACCAATGATGCAAATTCTTCTGCCAGTCCTTCATATCCTTGCATATCAGCCTTTATCCACAAGTTTCCTTTTCGCCACTTTATTTGGTTTCCTTTACTTGTACTTGCTGTTATCCCTGTTATTCCTTTTACATTGACTTTTAACTGTTCCTGACCTTGTCCCTTTTCATTTAGTTGCACCCTAACCTCACCAACCTTTCCTTACAAATAAACAGCTAACTTATAATATACTTCCTACCTACCTTATTTATTTATCTGTTTATTTATTTGTTTGTTTATTTATTATTTCCTTTTTCTTTTTGGCTCTAATCCAATTTTTTTCGCTTGTCATTTTATCATATTCCTAATTCAGTTTCAACTTTTATTTGTCTATTCCTTTTTTAGCTTGTGAGTTTCTTGCTGTAGCCTTGATACAGCTGTATTATAATACTTACTATCTAACTCTATCCCTATAAACTTCCTATTTGTACGCATACACCCTACACCTGTTGTTCCTGAACCCATTGTGAAATCTAAAATTGTATGTCCGTCCATTGAAAATAATTGCAGTAAATATTCTATAAGCTCTACTGGTTTCTCTGTTTCGTGATAGGTGTTTTTACCTTTTCTTGCATACGAAAGTATGTTAGACGGTATTTTATTTGAACTGTTTATTGGACAATTAAACCCTCCTAAACCTGTATTAAGAACACAGTCTGTTAGAGTTCCTCTATACGGTTTAATCGCATAGATTATAGGCTCATAATACGGAGCTAAATTCCCTAACCTATAATTCCTGTATAGTTCCTTGCATATTTCTAATTCTTTCTCATTATCCTTTTTTCTTATTCTTTTTTCCAATACATTTTCTAGCTTCTGTGCTTTCGCATTACATCTATCTTTCTGCCAAATCAAAATATCTTTTATTATAAACCCACTATCTTCTAATGCTGTGCATACCCTGTGTTGCATACGCCTACTGCTAAATATAAGAATTGGACTTGCTGGCTTAGTTATTCTATACAATTCCCTTGCCCAACTATTACACCAACTCTCATATTCATACGGAATTTCCTTGTCGGCTTTAGACCAACCATTCAAAGGTTTACCTCGCCTTTTAAAACTCGTCTTTGTTGCTTGATTTAGGCTACTTCCACCTAAAGCACTATTTTTATTGCTATGTAGAACATCCCAACTAGCATAATCTATCCCATAAGGAATATCTGCTAAAACAACATCTATACTAACATCTTCTAATGTTTTTAATATTACTCTACAATCGCCTTTATACAGTATATAGTCTTTTTCTCTTTTAGTCTCTATCCTTTCCAATTTGACTATTTACTCACCTCTATTTATCTTCCTGCTTTCTTTTTATTACATATTTCTTCCTGCAATACATCTCAGATAAACTTCTTTTAACTTAGCAAGTACATTATCTTGTACTTCTTTTTTAGGTACTCTGCTTCCATTTATCCATCTTGAGATTGTCGTTTTAGAAACACTTAAAACTTCTGCAAGTGTTTCTTGGGAGCAACCTAAAGCAGCTTTCCACTTTGTAATTTGAAATGCAAATCCCTCAAAATAAGCTCTTTCTTTTCTATAATCCCCAAAAATATCCCAGCCTTTTTGTTTTAGAATATCGGCTTTCTCTTTTACAGAATAAAGTTCCATTGAACTTCCTTTCCCATTTTTAAAAACTTTAAACCATAAATTAATTAGCTCCCCATCACACAAAACTGATATATCTTCATTTAATAGTTTAGCAAGAACTTTTATTTCATTTAGTTCTTGCTTATATTTACTTACAAACTGGCTATATTGTTTATTGTCTGCGTTAGACTTTACATTGGTTTTTGAAAAAATATAATCCCTTGGAATATTATATTTCATAGTTTTATGCTTAACCATAGATTTTTCAGTTAATAATTCTACATCTGTTTGTAGCATCTTTATGAGTTTATTTGTATGATACGCAACTGTTACCTCATCGTCTACAATTCTACAATAGGGTGTGGGTATTCCTAGATAACTAATTTTATAAGTATATTTATGTGGCACTTTCTTTTTTGCTCCATAAACCTCATATACACGAGGATTATCTAATTTGTTTTCAGCCTGTAAACATTCAATGTATTCACAACATAAATATCTATTCATAGACATAGCTACTAAATTAAATATGCTCCTTCTATCTGTATGCTCTATAATATAATACTGTTCATCACCATCAACTTTAAACATTATTTTCATAGCTTTTCTTCCCCCTTTTTTCACTAATGTAATTCTAAAATAATTAGTTAATTGAAATGTTGTTTTGACAACTTAAACTTCTTTAAATCGTGCTTGTACAGGTAGCTTATTGCTTTTTCTACACTATCGAAACTTCTTTGAAAATGATAACTTCCTCTATGTCTTCGAAAAACAAATAAATTCCCGTGATATAAATTAATCTTATCTCCACTACTTGCTTCCTCTATTATCCAACAACTCAGCTGTGATTTTATATAATAATCTCCGAACTTGTACTCATATTCCAACCCTAACCTTTCACATAAGGTAGGTACTGTAGACTTTAATAACATTTCCTTTAAACAGTTACATCTAAAGTGTTTATCCTTTATATCTATCTGTCTTCTCTGTATATTTCGTATCTCACATTTATGTGTATCGACAGTTCCATTATGTAAGAAAACACAGTCCTTAGAGTGATACTTTTTCGTTACTGTATTGTATACTAGCTCCATATAAACGCCTCCCTTCTAACAGCTTAAAGTATTCAAAATTAAACTAACAGCCAAAACTATCTGTATATTGTCACTTTCTCCTGTTTCATTACTTAAGTAAAAAATGTCCCCCTACCGTTTTAGCAGGGAGACTTATATTTGATAGGAGAAAAACTAAATCTAGCTACATACACCTACTACTACTACTACTACTACTACTACACACACATAAATATATACATTTTCTCGTGTACTGTTTTTTTGTTACAATGTTCTTTCTGTGTACTAGGTGAATAAATAAATAAATAAATAAATAACCTAAAAATCAATAGTTTACTATTAACACTTCCTTGTCCTCACTCCTATCTTTCTTATGATAATTACACCTTGTGTGTTGGCTTCCTAGCTGATAAACGGTGTACTTTTCTTTCCATTTATCCAGTAACCTATTTTCATACTTCAAATTATTACTTAGTGCAAATTTAACACCTTTCTTATCTAACTCGTCTAACTTGCTTAATAATATTTTCTCATATTCTTCTCCCCAACCGTCTTTTCCAGTTCTGTATTCATTATATGTAGCTACAGAATTTAAGTACGGTGGGTCTGCATAAACAAAATCTTTATCAGTTAAATCCTCCAAAAGTTTAAGTTTATCAAATTGTTCGTTCATAAACACGCAATTAATACTGTGTAATCTATCGTTGAATAAACTAAACCTTTCCCTTAGTTTCGAATTGAATGAGCTTCTTTCCAATCCAAACGGCATATTGTAATCACCATTTTTATTAAACCTTATTTGATGGTTGAATGAATAACAAATTAATACATACAACATTAACGGGTGCTTTTCTTTTTCATTGTTATACACTTCCCTTAAACTTAAATATCCCTCTCTATTTTGCTGAGTTAAGCTATATTCTTTAATTAAGCTATCTATATATTCAAGGGAACTTTCTGTAGGTGTGTTCTTTAAATATTGTAATAGTTCAACTACCTGTGTTAAAACATCATTATATATAATCTTTTCAGCTATTACATTGGCACCTACATTGAACCCCCCCCCGAAAAAATCCACAAATATCCCTATATTACTAGGAAACTTAGACATTATCTGAGGTAATATTTTATACTTTCCTCCTGTATAATTTAATGGGCTTTTTACATATTTGTTCACACCCTTGTTTTGCTTTGAGTTTATTTCTTCTGTATTTTTTGACATTTAATCTTTTTTTTGTTGTTGGGCATATTATGTATCTACATACAAGTAAGTAAATAAGTTTTATTGGACTGATAACAAACTTAATATACAAAATCTAAACTACTTATCTTATTTTGACCCTTAATTAACTCCCTTTTTAATATTTCAGTCCCACTTATATACATCTATATGCCCTTGCTGGTAACTTCTGCTCTCTTTACCTATTTATTTATTAATTAGTTGATTGATTATTTATTTATTTAACTCTGTTCGGCAGTTCGTTCTAATAAACTTAATTCCTAATACTTCTTTATTTTCTTGTCCCTATTTCTATTATTTCGGTATACTTCTTAATACACCCAGTTTTCTAACTAACTTACTTACCTTTATTTTTTAGGCAATTTAAAAGGGAGACTAAAAAAGCCTCCCTATCTATATCTGTACAGTTATATTTATTTATGTATTTTCTATTTCTACTTAGTTTATATACAAATCTTATAAGTATTCAGCCATATAAACATCTAAATCATATGGTGTTATATCACCATCCACATCAAAGATAATATCAGCTTCCTCTTTATCATCTACCATTAATCCTCTTGCTCTTGTGTTTAAAGCAATTAAATCGTATAAAGTAGGCTTTTGCATATTTACAACACTATAACATACGGCTGCTACAGTATCTAAATTACTTTCTACATTATTTCCACCAACTCTAGTATAACAACTACCTAAGGATACACCCATATCGCCCCAAATTATTTCTCTGTTTACACAGTCAAAAATAACTGGAATACTGATACAACCATTTGTGGTTAAATCCATTTTCTGTTCAACTGTTTTTGGCTCATAAATTTCTCCTGACTTTACACTTTTTCTATTCATCCAGCCGAAACTAGCGTGTGGTAGTTCAGATAAAATCTGCTGTGTATAGCTGTACACCTGATAAACAACATATCTTCCTCCATACTTTACTACAGAGTCAATATCAATATCAATGAACTCACTTACACCTTTTCCATTTACATTTCCACCGTCTGTAATATCGCCTGAGTGACAAGCTCTATATTTCTTAGAGCGTAAGTTTGTGTATGAAATATGTTCCATATAATTCCAGTTTTCATCAAAGATAGCACCTGATAAGTCTAAGTCTACTCTACTCTTTTTATCATTTGTCCACCAAATAAACCCTCTTAATACTTTTGTGCTTGCTGGAATAGGTACTCTTGAACCTCTTACCATAGTCTTTAAAGTTTTGTTGGCACTTCTCTGGCTGAAAGGTACAATATAATTCTTAAACTCTTTTGACACATAAACATTACCTAACCAGTCTCTCTTGCTATAATTTGTTACTAAAGCGTTTTCACAAATTCTTACTATAGACTTACAAGCCTTTTCTGAGATAGCTTCTAGCTTATTTTCTACATTATAGCTATTTGCTAGTCTGCCCTTAGGGAAGAAAACCCTATACTTAGTGTCTTTAACTTCATTTGAAGCCTTATCTTCCTTTTCGTTATTGTTACCAGGATTGCTATCACTAGTTTCAACTTCAACTTCAACCTCAGCTGATTGATTTCTGTGTTTGAAATGCTCCCTTACCTGTAATAAAACAGGTGTAGCTACTTCTACTGCTACTTCTCTGAAAGCATTGACAATTTCAAATTCATTTTCCTTATAAAGTCTTAATAAATAATCTAATTTTCTTGCTAGTTCACCTGGACGCTTCTTTAATAAATTGATTGCTGCGAGTTCCTTTGTTGCAAGTAACTGCTCTACCTTAGATGCGTAAGTTTTTATCTCTTTAGGACAATTTCTTAACTTTCTATAAGCTTCATTTACTGTAGGATATGAATTTTTATATTCAGCAGGGTGTAACTTTTCTCCTACTCTAATCCACTTACCCTTGTGGCGTAACATATCTTCTTCAATACCTTTACCACAACTTTCAAGCAACTCCATAATTAATCTGCGTTCCTTACGGTTGAAGTTTCTATACTTAGTTGTCCCAGCTAAACTTACATCACCACCTGACATCTCTGTAATAAGTCTAAGGACATCTGTTGCTGTCTTAATGTATCTTTTTAATAGAAAATTAAGTTCTCGTTCTGATAAATAATTACATTCTGTTATTAAGATTTTACATATCAAAGCTACATTTTCTTTTAATAAAATTTCTTTAGGTAGCATACAGAATACATCTGCGTTTGTTAGTAACCACTCTAAGTCTTTCTTATCTGTAGACGATAGAGAAGTTTTTGAATTACATAAATTTAAACCTATCTCTAATAAATCAAAATAATTTCCTACTTCAATTACCTTTAATTTATTTGTTACTTCTTCTTCTAAAGGCAATCTCTCTTTCTTTTCTGATTCTGGATAATATGTGCCTAATGAGAGGTAATGTAAGATTGCATTAAGATATAATTCTACTTCTTCTGCTTCCATTACTTCTTCTGGAAAGTTTGGATAAAGAGGCTTGTAAACTACATTTGCACCTACAAGTTTCTTTAATACAGACACTACTTCTAAATACATTTTCTTTAGTTCGTCTACATTCTTTTTCTTTAAAATTTCAATAGCTTCTTCTGAAAATGTATAACCTAAACTCCCAATATTCTTTAATAGAGTTGCTACATAAACTTCTTCTTTAGTAACAGCACTTTCAGGTGTTTTTGCTTCTATTACTGCCTTTATTTCTGCTACTCCATCCTTTTCTTCTGCTTCTGCTTTCAAACCACTTTCATTCTCTAACCCTAACAAAAGTTTATTTCGTCTTCTTAACAAGATTTCAAGAGCCTTTGGCTCTGCTAAACTTCCTGGTTTAAATATTGTCTTTCTTTGGTTGTTTGTTGCCTTTTCTTTCATAGTATCTGCATTAATTCCCATAACACATAGCCCTTTCTTTTTTATATCTTCTTGTTTCTTTTTATTTTATTTTTCTTAACTTATACTAATTTACTTTCATTTAATCTCTAATCTAATATCTTTCATACTATTCTCTAGTTTTATCGCATTAAAAAAGGTAACAGATTGTCTTAGGTATCAATTAGCCAGTTTTATGTACATTCAACTAGTTAATCTCTTTAACACTTAGACTTTCTGTCACCTATATTTTAAATTTCCTTTAGCCTTTCCTGTGGTTTTTTTCGCCTTGGTTAAGTTCTAAGGTCTTTCCACTTAGTGCAAAACTAAACTAAACTAAACTAAAGAAAATAATTTCAGGGTAATCGAAAATTCTAGTTGTTTTCTTGTTCTTCAATAATCTAATAACTTACATAGAAGGAAGAATTTTCATAGCCCGTTTTAGGAAACCGTTAAAGCTATCCACTATTATAATCAGTATTTATTATAATCAGTATTTTGTTCAATTAGAAGGAAGCTTTAATCATAGCCTAAACATTTATTTTTTCTTTTTTTTTTAACTTTGTAGACTTAGGAAACTATTAAAACTATTCGGTATGTTTTAATTTTTCAATAATAAATTAATAGAAGGAAGTCTTAATATAGCCTAAGTCCTATTGTATTATATTGGAAATAAAGAAAACTAATCTATTTACCTTTATCTTCATCTACTAAAATAACTAGAAGGAAGCCTTCCTATAGCCAATATAATGGTTTTTTGGTTTTTATCGAGATTTTCTTATATTTTTAAGAGTGAAACCCTAACACCCTCAAGCACTAGATGGGAGTCGAACCCACCACTTCAGATTGGAAGTCTGATGTTTTACCGATAAACTACTAGTGCAGTTTATTTTACATTTTTCTAAAGGTATAGGTTTATACCTGTAGGTTTACACCTGTGTCATTTCGCATCCTTCTAAAACCTCAAAAGTTCTTTAGATTATATGCTTAACTTATATTTACAAGTGCTTTATGACTTTTTAGTTTCAAAGGACAAAACCCTTGCCCTCTACTTGCTTCGCTCTCTTACCTTAGATTAAACTAAGTAATAAGTAATAAGAAGTTCCACCAAACACTTTTCCTTTTCTTTTAACTTTTTATACACCCCTTAAGTATCGTATGTCCCCTCTAATAACTAATTCTATCTATATAAACCACTAAATTAATTATTTAATTGGGGCTTTATTTATTTGTTTACTCAACTTGTCGGTTTTTCCGACAGGTTCAAATGTATATTTTGTATATTTAGGTTTTACACCTATGTTATGTTTGCTTCCTCATAATCACTTTGGTTATAAGATTATTGAAATTCCCTCAAGCTTACACTTGTGTTATCCTGCATTTCTCTAAACTGGAAATATCTCGCTTATTCATAAAAGTGAAGGTTTACACTTGTATTACTTTACATCTATCTAAAACCTCAAAGGGTCTTTTGAATACAGCACTAGGTTTACATCTGTGTTATTCCACATTCCTCTAAACCCATTGATGAGTATACATTTGTCTGTTGACCAGGTTTACACCTGTGTTATTCCACATTCCTCTAAACCGCAAAAAGTATTATTGGGTATTGGTATATAGGTTTACACCTATGTTATTCCACATTCCTCTAAACCCTCAAAGGTTCTTTAGAATACTTGCTTATCTAACAAGTGCTTTATGACTTTTTTATTTTCAAAGGACAAAACCCTTGCCCTCTACTCGCTTCGCTTCCTTTATTTTAGATTAAACCAAGTAATAGAAAGTTCCACAAGATACTTTCTTTATTCTTTATTCTTTATTCTTTATTCTTTAAATCTTTAATTATTAAAGACACCCCTTAAGTATCGTATGCCCCCCTCCAATATTTAATATTATTTTTTTGAAGGAAACTACCCACGAGCTAAAATTCAAGCTGATTGGATTTCTGACTACATACTTTAAAGTGTTTTTATTTAGCTTTTCGATTTTTTTCAACAACTAAAGCACTAGATGGGAGTCGAACCCACCACTTCAGATTGGAAGTCTGATGTTTTTCCGATAAACTACTAGTGCAGTTTATATTATTCTGTGTTTCTTACAGGTTTACACCTGTGTTATTTCACATTACTCTAAACCAAGGAAATACAACATTAATAGTATCACAAAGGTTTACACCTGTGTTATTTCACATTCCTCTAAACCCTCAAAGGTTCTTTAGAATACACCTTTAACTAACAAGTGCTTTATGAATTTCATACTCATAGGACAAAACCCTTGCCCTCTACTCGCTTTGCTCTCTTGCCTTAGATTAATTCCAACAGCAAGAAGTTCCACAAGATACTTTTTCTTTTCTTTTAACTTTTTATACACCCCTTAAGTATCGTATGCCCCCCTCCCTCTCTATCCTCTATCGCATTTCTCCACCCTTGTCCCTTACCCTAACAGCCTCTCAAACATTTACTCAGTTACATATTATATATTTTCAACTTAGAAAGCATATATTTTCTTTAACCTATTCTTGAAGTCTAAGTTACTGATAAACTTATCTATCTCTCTATGTATCTTTGCTGTGTCATCTTCTAAATATTCCATATACAAGAAGTCTAAAATATCCTGTTTAGCTAAAAGCATTTTTGCCAAATCCTCTGAAACCGTATTCTCTGAAAAGTGTTCAACTATCCCCATTTTAAAGCAGTATTCATAAGCATAACTTCTTAATGTTCTTGTCGTTGCTGTTGCTGTTGTTGTTGGTGTTGTTGTTGTTGTTGTTGTTTCTTCTTTTTCTTTTTCTTCTTCTGTTGTATTTGGTAGTGTATCTAACCAATTATTTAATTCTTCTTCTAATCTTAATATTAATCTTTCTTGTAATTTTTTCATTTCGTATGTTTAATTTATTCCTTTCTTTCCATTTTTCTGTTATATTTTATATTATATACTAGGCTAGTTTATCTAGCCACCTAATTACAGGCTCTGAGTTACTGCCTTTTTCCCAAATAAACCAAGCGTGTGTCATCGTTGTTGACCATTTTCTTCCTGTTTCTGGATTTCTAGCCAATCCATTTTTCCAAGTTGCCATTCTGTTTCGAAATACATACACATACTTAGGTGGGTATTTTCTAAATAAATCCTCTCTCTTTTCACTTTCCAAAAATTGAACTTTCAGAAACATTGCTACTTGTCCGTTTTTTTTCACGACCTCCATCGACTTTTCCACAAATTCTTTTGCTAGTGAATATGGTGGGTTTGTTATTACACCATCATATAAACTGGAAGGCTCATATGTAAGAAAATCCTGTACTATTGTCCCTTTATACCCTCTATCTACTATATCTATTCCGTCTATTTGTTTTTCTGTTTTCTTGTCTTTGTTATAATACTTTGATACAGCCTCTGCTATGTTACCACTACCTACACAAGGCTCTAACAACCTTTTGCCTACAAATGAATATCTTTCTAATAACATTTCTACTGCTAAAGGGTCTGTTGCATAATAATCATTTTCTACTCTTTTTTCTGTTGGATTTCCACCAGCTAATTTTCCACCTGATAAACTCACACTTTCTGCTCCTGATACTACTTTTGTTTTATTTTTTCTAAATTTACTTTTCTATTATTCTCGTAAATGGTCTTTGAATACCTTTTCGTTAAGTTTTCCTTTTAATTTATTACTTGCTATACACATAAACATTGCTGCATTACCTAATACTTTGTGTCTGTTATACATTGCTGTCTTAGCCGAATACCCTCCAACCTTAGTTTTTGGTCTTGTCTTTAAGTATTCAATAAGTTCTTGTGTGGTACATATTTTATCTTTTCCTACACTTAACTCTGTATATCCTTTACCTACATTACACAGCTTGTGGCTATCTGAACCACCTAGTAAAGGTAAATTATAAAGTTTTGCTATCTTTTCCATCTCTGGTTCAGTTCTTCCACCTACACTTGCGTTATACCCCTCGATAAAATCAAAGTTTCTATAAATATCTGTTTTACCTAGCTTTGTATTATATATACCTAATCTTCCAAAGTGTGTTGGGTGTGCTGGTCCGAGTATTCCACCTTGCTTATGTACCAACTTTATTAAATCTTGTATTCTCATTCCCTTGAAGTTATATACAAAGTCGTTTGCATTTTCTGGTAATATAACTATAATATGTCCTGCATTACAAGTATCGTACTCAACTCCTCTAAATACCCTAATTCCTGTTTCTACTAACAACTTATTTAGATTCTTGTCTTTCTTTAGCTTGTCCCACGCCTTTAATGAGTTATGGTCTGTAATTAGCATCCCGTCATAATTAAATTGATATAACCTCTGAATTGCTTCCTCTAATGTAACTAAAGCATCTATGCTTCCCTCTGTAAAATGACAGTGTGTATCAATCTTCATAATAAATTTCCTCACTTCCTTTTGTTTCTTTCCCTTTTTGTTTAGTCTCATTATCTTCATAAAGCAAGACAACAGATAAACAGAAGTTTTCTGAATTATTTGATTGTTTTTTCTTCTTCTTCTTCTTCCATTTCTAAATTTATATCTAACTAACTAACTAACTAACTAATCAATCAATTTCTGCTTCTGTTTACCTAACTATTTATCTTATCTATCTATTTATTTATTTATTTATTTGTCTGCTTTTGTTTATTTATCTTCTGTTATGTGTTGTGTTGTTCTGTTCTGTCTTGTTCTGTTCTGTTATTATTCTTCTACTTATTACTTCTAACTCTACTTCAACTTTATTTTTTTTCTTTATCTCTCACTACATACTCTTTCTATCTCTAATTTCGTCATTCTTAGCTTTATTGTATCTAGTTTCTCCTTTGACCCTTGTGTAAGACAAATAACCGTTCATTCTGTCAACTTTTGTTATATTCTCACTACCACATTCTGGACATTTATCCATATCTACCTGTTCATAGCCACAATCTTCACAGTAACTTAATGATAAGTTTACACCCTCATAAAACCCTAGTTTCATAGCTCTTAACACTAAAGCTCTTACTGCATTTATGTTATAACCTAATGGGTATCTTACATACTGTATCTTTCCACCATTAAACATATCCCAAAATCTATATTCCTTATCCTGCTTTACAATTGGTGAAATATCTTCTGTTACATGACAATGGAAACTATTCGATACATATGTCCTGTCTGATACATTCTTGATAATTCCATATAAACTTCTGAACTGCTCTACCTGTGTTCCACAGTTATGTACTAAAATACCATTTGTTTCATCTCCAACAAAGAAATTATGGTTATCGGCTACCTCTATATCATAAACATCTCTATTGTCTACTTTCTCAATACTGATAATCTTTGTTGTTGTTTGTCTATATGATGTTCCATCTTCTGAGTCAATTACCAATCTAGGTACTCTATTTCCTACCCTTAAATTTCTTGCTTCAACAAACTCCATCATCTGGTGTGCTTCTAAACCTCGTAATTCCATATACAACATAGCTATTTTATGCTTAGCTGTACACACTACCTCTGACCCATTTTCAAACTTTATCTTTAAGACCTCTGCATTAATTCCTGTCTTTTGCGAATTGAGTACCTCTTTATATTCAACCTTTGCTGTCCTTAAATTATAACTTCTTACTTTGTCTCCAACCTTTATATCTTTTAACTTGACACAACAACCTTTATCTGTATGTACTAAAGTCTCTCCATCTAAACATAATGTCTCTGCTGGTGTACCATATAAAGCATATAAAATGTTATCTTCCTCTTTAAACTTCTCTACTTTATCATTTATATATCTCATTACTTCCAATGCAAAAGCACCATCTTCTACTAAACTCTTTCCGTTGTATAATTCCTGTAATTCGTTTAGTGCTGTTACTCCATAACTCATTGTCATTGGTCTTAATAACGGTCTAATTGTGTCATTAGGCTTTAAGTGTCCTCCATATAAACCTCCCTCACAAAACATAACTGGATTAGTAGAGGCTTTCATTTCAGCCAAATATTCATATGTTCTCTTATGTAAATTTCGAATTAACTCTAAATAGTAATCCAATACCTCATAAAAATCTCTTGACTCCTGTCTTGACTTGGCTAAAATCATTGGTAAATGTAATGATACTACACCTAAATTACATCTTCCCTCAAATATTGGCTTGTCATCCTTATCTGCTGGGTGCATACCTCCTCGTTCATACCAAGGAGATAAGAAAGCCCTACAGTTGTGACTATATATTCCACTAACCTCAAAATGTTCGCTGTCTGTCATAACATCATAACTATACATAGTTTTGTTTACTGGAATTACTTCTAAAACCTCTGCATTTGCATTGATATTTTTTTGCTGCTCTGAACAGTTTTCTTTGTAATGCTCACATTTCTTTTTGCATACGATATATGAAAGTAATTCGCCAATAGCATAAAATTCCACTCTATATCTAATTGCATTAGGGTTCTTTTGGGTGTAATGATTATGGTAAATTTTCGCAGGGATTCCTAATGCTTGTGCTAAAGCCATTTGTTGCAATGCTAATTCTTTGTTTGTTGAGCCAATTTGAACAACTGCTCTACCTTGAGAATTTTCATTAATATATCCATCTGCATCAACCATTCCAGCCATAAAGGCAACTTTTGACTCATAATCCCACGAAAATACCTCGTTTGGTATATGTCTGTTTACTTTATTTATCCCACCAAACTTTGTTGTGAAATAATTAATTGCAAATTGTAGGTTATTGTTATTAGTATTAGTATTAGTATTAGTATCTGTATCTGTATCTGCTATAGCACATAAATCTTTATATTTACCTCTTTTACCTCGCTCTTGAATAACTGTCTTTGTATCCATCCCAAAGTATTTTAAAAATATTTCGTGAAATTTATGTTCAATCTCATCTTCACCACTCATAGCAATAGAAGCAAAAATGTGACTATTCTGATAACACCCAGCACACAGCATAAACCCTAATAACCAAGCCTTATCTTTATTAAATGCAACTTTCTCCTCGCTGTACTGACTGGAATTAATTAATAATTTATCACCATTCTTCAAGTTTTCTGCCTTTATAATTCCTTTGTTAATAATTTCAAAGGGGTGGTCTGTTGTGCATAATAACCTTCTTCCGTTTGATAAATGAACATCAACAAAATTATTTGAAACATTCCTGACTATTCTTTTTGTATTCACAAATCCTTTTTCTGTATCGTAAATCTGTACATTCTGTAAATCCATATACAAATGTGGTTGTCCTTTAATCTGTACTTTTGGTTCAAATATATCTGACAGTCTATTCCACATTCTTTGGAATGATTCAACAAATAAACTACCATTAAGTTTATATGTAATAACTTCATTTCCATCAACACATCCCATTGGGCTGACTACTCTTTTATACTTCTTATACATAGACGGTACATAACCTTCTCCTGTTAAACTTAACCAATCTGGATACATTGTCCTAGCTGAACAAGCTATACCAGCGTTAAATACATCTCCATTAATGTACTCTGGACTGCCGTCTCCGTGTAAGTTCTCATCATATAAAAATACTAGCTTTGGGAATAATACTGGCTTCTTAAAGCCTTTCTTTCCTTGTCCCTCTCTATGCACATCTAACATTGTGATTGAAGCCATTTTTCCAAACTTGTCTGTTGCTAAACCAAAGGTAACTGTTACAAATGGATAATCTCCTCTCGATGAACCTACTGAATTTAACTTCATTTCAAGTCCTTGGAACCCTTGCTCAAAATCTCTCTTGACCTTCTCTGTAGCATATTTATCTGCTTTATCACTTAAATGGTTTGGAGATAAACTCTTAATAAACTCATCTGTTAAATTGAGATATTCTTTCCTATACTTTTCGTATGACTTCTCTGCATATGGAGCTAAAATCTTATCAATTTCAGGTACTGTAAATCCACCATATTGCTGACTTGCTGTATTTAATATCAAATCACCTAATACATCAAAGGCAACTGATAGTGTCTTTGGCTCGTTATACCAAAGATTTCCCATTTCAAAGCCACCCTTCATTACATTTCCTACATCTGCTAGACAACAATTAAATGTGTCTTTCCTTGCTCCCTTGTCGTGAATGTAAATGTACCCGTCATTCATTGCTTGCTTCTCGTCTACTGTTAAAAAGAATTTCTTATATAACTCGGTGCTTAATGCGTTATAGATTAAACTCCTCTTTGTTGCTACTAATGCTGAGTCTGTATTCGCATTTCCCTTGTCCCCTAAATACATTATCTGCTGAGCATATAAATACACTTTATCTAACACATGAACAAAGTCTTTCTTATAATTTCTATATTCTTTATAACTCTTTGCAACCTTTGGGTGTAGCTCGTCTAATACTGTCTCTACTACATTGTGCATATCATAAACTTCTATCTTTACTTCATCAGACTCATAAACTTCATTCTCCATTAAGAGTTCCCATACTGCTTTACATATCTCTGAATAGTCTGCTTCAGTAAGTTTTACCATCCCTCTATTTGCTGCTTTAGCTACTGCATTAATTATTTTCTGTTCGTTATAATCTTCTAGTGTTCCGTCTTTCTTTATTATCTTTACCAACTGCGTACTACCATCCTTATATTTACTTATTTTTTTTATTCTTTTTTCTTTCTTTCTTTCCTTTGGTTAGCTAGTTTAATGGGCTTTTTAGTACAATATCTGAGTCTCTGCCATTGTCCTCATCTCTACTTTTCTTTGTACTTCTTCCCTTGTTCCTTCTGCTTTTATTAGTGTAAAGCTATTTCCTAACCTTACTCTTGCTATATGCCATTCCACCCATTCATCTTTATTATAGGGCAGTATCGCTAATAGCTTCTTTCGGTTCTTAATACTATATACCTTTACCTCTACTTCTGTGTTTTCTTTATCCTTGCCATTTACAAATATTAAATTGTAATTGGTGTTCTTCTGTAACTTTTCATTATTGTTATTCCCTATATACTTAAACATTTTCTTCTATTCACCACCCATATTTATTTATTTACTTAATTGCTTACTATCTATGTCTTTTTCTTGTTTACTTCAACAACTCTATTGTGCTTATATATTATCCTTTATATGTCCTTTACCCGTTTTCTCACCTAATACCAGTTACTGTCTTTTATCCCTATATAAACATAATACAATCCTCGAAGTTACTTATATGCTTACTTCCTATCTTTCTTCCTCTAATCAACTAACTTTTATTTTCTATAACCTACTTTCTTATATTCTTTTAACCTTGCAGTTAAGTTTCTATTTTATCTAGTTCATTTTTTATTGTCCTTACTTACTTACTTACTTACTTTATTTCTTTATTATATAAATATAGATAGATAGATAGAAAAAGGAGGCTAATATTCACATAGCCTCCCAAATATCAAATAAACCTTGCAGTTAATCTTTTTTTCTTCTTAGTTATCTTTCTTTATCAATATTGCTATTAATTAATGATTTACTAACTAACTAACAAACTTAATTTATTTATTCTCTTACTGCATCCTTAATGTTCTTTGCAACATAAGCCTTTACTGTCTTTCTTTCGTCTGCGTGATATTCCTTGTCTGTACCTGGAACTACACCATCCTTAGCCTTAAGTGTCTTTACCTTGAATGATACAAAACCCTGAATTACTACATCTTCGCCTGCTACTACTGAATCAGTAACTACATCTGCAAACGCATCAATTACTTCCTTTGCTACCTTCTGTGATACTTCTGCCTTTGTTGCTACTGCCTTTACTAAATCTGTCTTTGTCATAATTTCTTGTCTCCTTACTTTGCTGTCTTACAGCTTACTTACTTAATTAATTATTTTTTTCTTTTTCGTATCTCTTTTTCTTCCCGAATAAACTTAATTAATTAATTACTAACTAACTAACTAACTAGCTAACTAGCTAACTAACTTCTTTATACTTCTTTACACAAACCATAAGCACGCAAGAAAGAAAACCTAAGTTAAAAGTTAAGCTAAAAATATTATTTCTTTCCCACAACATAATTCTATCTCATTTTATTTATTTTATTAAATTATTTTGATTTATTTTATGTTATTTTTTGTTTTCTTCTTTCTTTCTTACTTACTTAATTGTCTGGTTTGTTATTTTATTGGTTTGATTTTGTTTTTTTTAGCTAATAAACTCTTTAGCTATTATTTTTTTTATTTAATTGTTTATCAGGCTTCTTTGATTTACACTATTAACCTTTTATATGTCCCCCAAATCCTTGTAGGAGCAATATTTAACTCATATGTAAGGAAACTTTTTCTTTTAATGTAGTAAACAAGCATATCAGCTCGATACTTGAATAACTATATATTATTTATTTTTCAATTCTTTATGTATTATATACCTTAATTTCTACTTTAAACGGAGCCCAGTTATCGACTTGGTGTTCTAATATATCTTGTAAGAGAACCTTGGCTTCATCTACTGGTATTTCTTTTGACACTCTAAAGCAAAACTCATCGAACCTATAGTAATAGAAATGGATTTTATCTGATAAGCCTCTTTTATTAAACTCATTATTTGCGTGTTTTAGCATAATAGACATTATATCGGAGGCTGTTCCTTGAATTGGTTTATTTATGCACCTGTTGGTAGTTCTTCTACCATCTTCTTCTAACCTTGTCCCAAAGAAGGTCTCTTGTGGAACTATTCTTTTGGATGCTATATAGGCGTAATTCTTATATCTCTTTATCTCTGGTATTGAATTAAAGTATCTATATACCCTATCTACCACTTCATCTTCTAATCCACAACCACAGTCCATTAGGCTATTCAATGTAGCTCCATAAAGTAACATAATCCATAAACCTTTAAAAGCCTTTCTTTCTACTACTGTTACTAGGGGTTCTTCTTCTTCTTTTTCTTCACCTTCTCCTCTTTCTCCCTCGCCTTCTCCTAATATTGCTTTGCTTAATTCTGTATAAAAATCTGTATTTGGTTGTGCTAATAAATCGTGTAATGCTTTTGCACCCATAACCTCTGCATAGATTAATGGTTCTTGATTATGTATATCTACACATACCGTATATTCCTTATTACTATTTAAGGGTAATATGCTTTCATTTGGTAGCTGATGTATGTTTGGATTTTTATAATATATCCTATTTGTAGCTGATATACTAATTTTGGGGTAAACCAACCCCTTTTCCTTTCCTTTATAAACTAAGGAACATAAAGAGCGTATTTCTTGTATGTCATTTGCTATCTGATGCCCTTTTTCAGCTAACCTACTTACTTCCGTTTTACCTAACTTAAATCTGTCTTTGAAGCATATTATATAGTCGGGGTGCATATTAGCCCTAAACCATTTCTCTAGTTCTTTATTACTTCTTGCATTTATACCATAATCTTCTTTGAATCTTTCTAACTTTTGTTGTAAGCTATTTTTTAATTGTAAAGTTTCTTCCTCTGTATAAACACTTCCTATCCTAATACCTGCCTTTGCACTCTCGTTTATACACCTGTACAGGTATCCTATATCAGGCTTGTCCTTTAAACTATCTATATGGTACACTTTTTTCCTTTACCACCTTTACTCTTTACTGTTATTTATTCCTAATTTATCTTATCTATCTATCTATAGACCCCTTTGATTTAGCTTAAAGGGTCTTATATAACGGTAAAGGTAAAATTGACTTCTGATATTTTTCTAGTGTTCTACATACAGTTGCTACCTCCATACTAGCTAAATTAGTTACCTCATCTGTAACCGTATTTAAAAACGGTCTTGCAATTCCATTAACTTTCCTATACAGATAAACATTATCTAATACATATTCTGTATCTGCTACTCTGAACTGTACAGGTAAAATTTCGCCCCTTGGTGTAAGCCTTAAACTTACACCACTTATCTTGAACTTCTCTCCATATGCTTCTGCTGGGTACTGTAAGTCTGGAATATTTACATTTGTCCCGTAACTTATCAATACTGTACAAAGTATTTGCTTGTTTACTACCTTTACTTTGTAGCCTACTAATGAACCTAATCTTGACTTTAATTCTATTCGAAGATTTCTATATAAATCTTTATTTGTAAATGGTAGCACAATCCAATTATCCTGTAACTGCATTAACTTTACTACAGCTCTTTTCTGCTCCTCTACTGTGTATTCCTCTGCTACCATATAATCTAATAAATTCTTCTTTAATTCCTCAAACTGCTTCTCTGTAAACCTCTTTATTGTCTCCACTTTTCTACTTGTAAGTATCTGTGTGGGATTGCAAGTAAACCTATAGTCTAATCCATTTATGTATAGTGTTTCTGCTCCTGTTTTACCTTTGCTCTCTCCCTGCACCTTATACATCTCATTCTCTGCTAAGTATCTTAAAATCGCTTCTCCCTTAGCTCTTGTTGTTACTGTTATCTTATTCTTCTGCATATTCTTTCTTTCCTCCATCATCTTGCTTACTTATATTATTACTATTACAGCTATCTATCTATCTATCTATTTATATTACTTATTCAGCTATTTTCGCTTATTTGCTATTATTCTCTTATTCTCTTAGCTTAGAATAAATTATCTAATTGCTCTATTGCTGTAATTTCACTTTCATTTTTATTGTCATTGTCATTGTCATTGTCCTGTTGTTCCATATTTACACCCATAAACTTAGCTCTATTATTATTACTATTACTATTACTATTACTATTTAATTCTTTAACACTCGCTTCATAAACTTCATGCACAAACTTACTCTGCTTCTGTGATACTCTGCGTGTACTGTGTACGGTTTCTATAATCTTAGAATGGAATAAATATTTTCGACTTGACAATAATGTTGCTAATTTATCCTTATTCCCATAAACATAATCTACTTCAGCTAATATTCCTTCGTTGCCTAAACCCTCTACTGCTTTCTTTAAATACTGTATCTGTGCTATTGTCAATACCCTTGTTTTACCCTTTTTAGCAATATCCTTGGCTCGCTCCATAAACTCATTCGCAGGTGTTATATTCTCTAATTTGGATATTAATTTCATTATCTCGGCACTATTCTTTATAACTACTCCATCTGTGCCTTCTTTTTGAACTGCCACTCCCTGATTTTCTCTCTCTTTTTCCTTTTCTCTCTCCCAAAACTCTATATCCTTTTCAAAACCTTTTTGGAAGTCTTCTTGCTCAAAAATTGACATTAGCTCTGTTAAACAATCTAAAGACTCCTGTGTTAAACCTTCATATACAATAGTGTCTTCAAAATCAAGTATATTCTTCTTTTCCTCTGTCTTTCCTGTTAGCATCCAATGTATAATCTCGTACTCTGGCTTTGTACTTTTATATATATCTTTAAAATGCCTTCTATATTCAAACTGTTTAAAAAATTTATGTGCTTGTTTAAGTAAGTCTACACTACCTAAAACTATTTTTTCATTATCTTTATCTTTATCTTCATCTTTATCTTTTAAACTTGGACTTCCTTCTCCTCCACTTGATACTATAGTATCTAAGCATACGGCTGTTAAAAATATATCTCTATATTCCTTTACTTTATCTAGTAAACTAGCATATTCCTTTGACTCCCTACATTTATTGTAGACTCCTAACATATAATCTACTCTATAATATCTATATAACTTATCCATTCCTAAATATGATGGACTAGATAGAGGTAAACCTATTGTATCTCGTAACTCTATATACTTCCTTAATACCTCCACTTGTTGCTTTCTTAGATACTTCTCAAATACTTCTAGCAACAAGTCTAAATTTGAATACCTATTCTTAAACCATTCTGGCTTTCCATCTGTTTTTGTATATGCAAGCCATTTTAAATCCTCTATATACACCGTTTCTATCTTCTTTAATAATGTGTATACTTCTTTGTCATACCTATCTTCGGCATCTCTTAGTGTTATGTATACGGGATTTCCGTTTTCTATTAAACTAAACTGTATATTGGCTACTCTACCTGTAGCTTTACTTACAAAACCTAATTTCTTCGGTCTGTATTCTATACCCTGTAACTCTAGCTCATTGTTTATTACCGTCTTGTACAAACTCTTATATGCGTTTATATACTCTATTTCTGCACTACTAAACACCTGTAATAAACTATCTCTATTTAAGCCCTCTTTAAACTTCCTATATCCCTCTGCAATTTCTCCATATATTTCCATTGGCTTTTTCTGTCACTTCCATTCTGCTATATTATCTAGTATTTTACCTAATTGTCCATTTGGTACTGGTACTCTATCTAGTGTCTTATTCCCTGTTACCCCTATATCTAGCGTGATTACATCTTTCTTCGCTTTCTTTATTAACTTACTCACATTTGGATTTACTACATTTGTTTTACTTCTGTTTAATACCCAATAAACACTATCTAGTGCAAATCCATAGTGTGCTAGTTTTAAGCACATTCCCCTCACATCACTTACTTCATTTTGTGTGACTACCAAAGGTACTGTGCTTGCTCTAAGTATACTTGTTACCACAATATCTGTTAAACTGTTACTCATCCCTAATTTTCCTAAATCTATGATTATGTAGTCATATTTAGTTGCATATGCTGTTAATAACCCTCCTATATCACTTGTTATTAACTTTGGAAGTAGCTCAGGTGCATATAAACCACTAAAGTAATCTAACCTCTTTACCTGTCTCGTCTCTACATTCTGTACTATATCCTCTAATATACTGGTGTTTGTACTATCTACTCCCTTTGCTAAGTAATACCCTAGACTAGTGCGTTGCATTGGTTCTTGTAAGTCTAATTCCAATATAGGGTTCTTCTGCATATATTTATCTAACTTTGGACTGTCTAAGTCAAAATCCATTACTAACACATTCCCTAATGTTAAAGACTTGGCTATACTTGCTGTTATGTTACTTACTCCATAACTACCTGTCCCTATTACTGCTATTATCTTAGCTTGTCCTGTGTATTTACATACCATATTCCCTGCTTGTCCTGCTAGTTGCTTATAATATGCTACACTCTCTTTTAATTTCGTGTTTTCGTTCTGTATCTTACTTATGCTTGTCTTTGCATTTGCTACAGCTCTTATATCGTCTAACTGTTCTTGTAACTTTATCTCTAACTGTGATACCCTTTCCTCAGCCTCTTTCTTCTGAGTTTCTATTACTTCTTTTTCACTAGCTAAACTATCTATTTCCTTTTTTGCAAGCTCTAGCTCTTTTTTCGCTTCATTTAAACTTGCTTCTTGTTCTACCTTATATACTGAAATGCTTTCATAGTCGTTCTGTATCTTCGCTTTACTTTCCTTTAACTGAATATTCTCATTCTCTAAATCTGTATATCGGCTCTCTCTTTCCTCTAAATATTTATTCCTATCCTCTAACTCCTTGACTGCCTCCCTTACATTTCTTTCTCCTATGTTTTTCGCTTCAGTTAAACTTACTCGTAACTCTTTAATTTCTTCACTCGATTTTTTTACTCTATCTTTCTCTTTTTCATATCTTTCTTCTAACCCTTTTTTCTCACTCTCTATCTTCTCTATTTTATTATTTAACTCGTTTAAACTATCCCTTAAACTATCTATCTCTTTATTCGCTCTATCTAACTTTGTTTTTAGCTCTACTCTGTTTTCTTGGAATATATCTAACTGTGCAACTGCTTTTTTCCTTGCAGTTGTTTCTTCTGTTAAACGCTCCTCTAAATCCCTATTGTCCTCTGTTACAAGAGATATTTTGGTTTCTAAACCACTTACTTTTGCATCACTATCACTAAGTTGCTTTCCTATTCTCTCTAACTCAAACTTTAAACTCGCTACTTCTTTTTCTTTTCGCTGTATTTGTTGCTGTAACTGTATCTGTATTTGTTGCTCTTTCTGTTGTTTTTCTTCTTCTTCTTTCGCTTCTTCCTCTTTTATACTTCCTCTTTCACTTTCACTTTCACTTTCACTTCTCTTTTTATATTCTTCATATTCTTTTATCTTCTCACTTAAGTCTTTTTCACTTACTCTTGCTCTATCTAACTGCTGATGTAAACTATCTATCTCTGCGTTTAATCGCTTAAACTCTAATTCTATTTCTGTATTATTATTATTATTGTTGTTGTTGGTAGTAGTAGTAGTAGTTTTATTATCGGTGTCTACACTAACACAAATATCTTCATTTTCTTCAGCATCTTCTTTATTTAGGTTCTTTTCTGATAAACTATCTTTTTCGTATTTCCCTAATACCCTATTGTCTTTCTCGTTTTCGACTTCTACTTCTACTTCTTTAGTTTTGACATCTGCTTCTACTTCGGCTTCTGTTTTAACTTCTGTGTTTATATCTATATTTGTACTAGAAATATGCTCTAATAAGGCTGTTTCTGTGTCTATCCCTGTCACTGTCCCTGTCTCTGTCCCTGTTTCCGTTGTTGAACCTGAACCTGAAACTGAACCTGAAACTGAACCTGAAACTAAATCTATGTCCAAATCTAAGTCTAAACCTAAACCTAAATTGTCCTCTCTTTCAATTCCTTTGACAGCACTATGCTCCGTATCTGTACTCTGATAAACTAATTTCTCTATCTCTGCTTTATCTGAAGTACAAATGTCACACATTTCTACTAAGCCTTCTAACTCCTCTTTTGCTATCTTCTCTGTATAAACATATATAGGGACAGCCTTTTCTCTTAACTTGTTAAACAACTTCTTTGCTATCCCTTTTTCTATTTCTTCTGTATGCTCCACTATAAGTGTCGCTCTATACTCTGCCTGCTCCATTAACTTCTCTACTTCTTTATATGTCAAAGCTCTCTGACACTTTACTTGGGGTAGGTAGAGCATTACTTTATTCCCTACTTTGAATATATATTCCAAATTCAAACCCTCACTTAAATTTATTTTATATTGACTCTATCTCTATCTCTATCTCTCTCTACTAAACTACTTAATAATATACTTAAACCTCTACAATACATACATAAATAAATACCAATAAACATACTAAAATAAATTCATTAAATATATATTGTCTGTATTCTTAGTTCTTTTCTCTACCCTATAAGCATTAAATGTCCCCCTCTTTTACATATTTTCAACTAAAAAAGACAGGAATTTATATCCTGTCTTAAAAAATTTTTCTGATTTAGTTTTGCTTACTTCAATTCAACTTAGCTTAACTTAACTTAACTCAACTCAACTCAACTTAATTTAATTTAGTTTAGTTTATGTATTCTACACTTTCGCCTGATTTTGCTCGACTATCCTCTCGTATAATAGATATTAATTCTGATACCCTACTCCTAATTGTTATCTTCTGTTCCATACTTGGTAACTCTGGTAACTTTAGTTTTGTATAATCTAACATAGGAGAATATTTTTCATACTGTGTATCACTTACCTTATATGTTTCTCCTGTTCTCTTTATCTCCTTTACTGTCTGTGGGAAGCCATCAAACTCTACCCACCTAATCATATCAGTATCATAACTTCTATTATCATATTTCATATATTGCTTAGTGTAGAAAAATAACACTTTCTTGAATACACCATCACATACGCTTAGTAATTCTTGTATGTCCTTTCGTGCTTTTCCTGTATATAGCTCGCCCATTCCTTGTTCTATGATAACTAGCCTTACAGCTTGTTTATGTGTAAGCATATAAACATTTACATCATCTATGTTATAATAAACTTTCTCTGCATATATTCCTTGCTGGGCAAAATATTCCGTTAATAATCTGTTCGGACTCTCTGTTAAGATAACTAAACTAATATCCCCAGAGTCTACAGGTATTCTATTAGCCTCTATCTGCTCCTCTATGCTCTGTGGTGGTCTGAAATACCTTTTAATTACTTGTTTTACCTTTTCAAGCATATATTTTCTATTCACCTTACCTTATTTATTCATTCATTAATTAATTCATTCATTTACTCACTTGATTAGTTGGTTTCGTTCTATCTATCTATCTATCTATCTAATCAATCTAATTTCTCCATTCTTGTTCCGTTGTCCTTAAAACACATTTCCACAAAGACTTCTATCTTTTTGTGTCCCTTGACAATATTGGTATTTTCCTTTTTCCTTCTGTTCCTCAAAGGTTTTACTACATTCACATACCCCATTTACAATATCTAAATATTCACATACTTCATCTTTAATGTGCTTCATCTTTATTTTTTTCCTCCAAAAATCTGTTTATATTCTATTTTGTTTGGTTTACCTATCTATTTTTCTTTTATTCTAATTTACCAACTAATTCTGCAAACTCATTTCCTGTCATTGTCTCTTTTAACAACAACTGCTGTGCTAATTCTTCCAATAAACTCTTATTATCAATCAACATTTCTTCTGTGCTTTTTTTTAGTTTCTTTAGTAGCTCCTCTACCTTCTGTTCGGAATTATATAACCAGTTAGCACTACAAGTATAATTACTACTCCCTAAGTAATTGCTTGGTGTCATTCCACTATATATTGTATCGGACATACCATATGTAAGCACATATCTCTTAGCTATTGCTGTGGCTTGCTCTAAATCATTTGATACTCCTGTTGTCGTTGTCCCTATAAATAGTTTCTCAGCACACATTCCTGCTAACGATACACTTATTTGATTTTCTAAGTCCTCTGCTGTTTGTAAGTGCTGTTGTTCTTCTGTAGGCGTATGCAAAATATAACCTAATGCACCATTTGTTCTCGGTACTATACTTATTTTTGATAGCGTATTTTTTCCTGATAACTTATATTGTGTAAATGCGTGTCCTACCTCGTGATATGCTATCATTCTTCTTTCTTCTTCACTTAATGCTATACTCTGTACTTCCTTACCTGTAAGCCTTACCTCAAAAGCAGAATATAAATCACTCTCATCTACTTCGTTATTTCCTCTCTTTAATGCAATAAAAGTAGCTTCATTGACAATGCTCTGTAAATCTGCTCCTGATAAACCAGCACTTATTACAGCTAAATGATGTACATTTAAACCTTCTTTACATTTAATTCCCTTTAAATGAACTTTAAGTATATCTTCTCTACCTTGTACATTAGGTAATTGCATAACTACTTTTCTGTCAAATCGCCCTGGGCGTGTAAATGCTGGGTCTAATTCCTCTGGTCTATTTGTTGCTGCTATTACAACTATGCTAGAACTCTCCGTAAATCCATCCATTTCCTTCAGTATCTGTGTTAATGTACTATCTCTCTCTGAATTACTGTCTGATGTTCTGCGTTGTCCTACACTATCTACTTCGTCTATAAATACTATACAAGGACTGTTTTTTCTAGCTTCACTAAATAAACTCCTTACTCTTGAAGCTCCCACACCCACAAACTTCTCTACAAAGTCTGAGCCAGCTACTTGTATGAAATTTACTCCTGCTTCACCTGCAACTGCTTTAGCTAATAATGTTTTTCCTGTTCCTGGAGGTCCGACTAATAATACTCCTTTTGGACTTTTCGCTCCTATTTCTCTATATTTTTTAGGTGCTTTTAAGTAATCTACTACCTCCTGTACACTCTCTATTGCTTCCTCTTGTCCTGCTACATCGCTAAACCTTGTACTTACACTTGTGCAGTCTGTTTTCTTTACTCTATGTGGTAACATATTCTGTATTAGTATAAGTAACAATAGTAGGGGGAATAGTATTCCTAAAAACTGCATTATGACCATTAGAAGACCTTTTCCATTACTATTAATATCCACGGTTCTATAGAACTTTACATTGTGTTCTAGTAGTTTGTTATATACATCTTCATAATCTAAATATCCACAACTTACTTTCTTTCCGTCTTTTAATGTGATTTCTAGGGTCGTTGTCGTAGACTTTGTGGCAAAATTACACTCAGCTACTTTATCTTGTTCGATTAAAGATATAAACTCTGAATATCCTATCTCTGTTGGCTGTAAAGTTGTTGTATTTGTACTTGTTTCTGCTTCTTCTGCTTCTTCTTCTGGTGTTGTTATTGTCGTTGTTGCTGTCGTTGTCGTTGTCGCTACTCCTACTACTGACTCCTTAACAGTAGACTCGGCAAATACATTACTTATAATACAACAGATAAACAGCATTGTTGTAATTATTATCTTAAATAACGGCTTAGTTACATTTCTCTTATACATTTCTTTTTCTTTTAGCTCTCTTTCTTTTTATTTTATTATCTATCGTTTTAGTTTTATTTTTAGTTTTGTTTCTTTCTACATATATCTATCTCTATCTCTTATCTTGTTATTGAGAATACTATCCTACCTGTTTCTCCATTTGTAGAACTTGTATCTCCTCCACCTGTCATCTCTCCTAATGAATTTTCTAGCTTGTATTTATTCGCTTGTCCTGCTAGGGCTTCGCCCTCTGCATTAGCATCTTTATAACCTCTTGCACCAGATACTTGCTTTCCACCGTCCCATAGCATTTCTTCATCAGTCACTCTGTCTGTGTTCGGTGTATATTCACCACTTACCTCTCTTTCTGCACCATATGCACCACTTAGCATCCAAGTAGCAAATCTTCGCCAAGGTGTAATTCCTTCATACCTTATAGGTACTTTATATGTCAAATATGCTACCATTGCATACCTTTCATTATCTATAGAGTCTTGTATCTCTGTATCTGTATTTGTTAAGGCATTGTCACTAAATACCTCTCCTGCACTTATATGCAATGTATCTGAATAAACTTTCATATCTTCTTCTGAGTTCATATCTAACAGTTTATAATTTACCTGTACCTCTAACTCGTCTATGTAAATTCGAAAACCTTTCCATAAGATATACACACCTTTATTATCTCTGTGTAGATTTGTTATTGTCTGCTTTGTTCCATTTGTCCCGTCTAACAATCCACTTGTTGCTTCACTATCTAAGTTTGCTATATGCTTACCCTCACTCATTAGCTCTGTTACCATCCATTTAGACATTCCTGTTATTGTGTTAGGCTCTAGGTATGGTATCCCTAAGTTCATCGGTGTATAGTGATAGTCTCTATATATTTCTCCGATAAACGAATCTTGAAGTAAATAATTCAAGTTTATAAAATAATCTTTGGGCATTACTACACTTCCTGCAGTATTTGTTACTCCTGTTCCGTTTGCAAACTGCTGTATTGTATACCCTGCATTACTATATAAATAATTCCATATAGCTTCCTCAGTCGTATTTCCACCATATATTTGATTAGCAACATTTAGAGTTGCTCCATTATATCCACTTGTATAGGTATCATCACTACCTTCCTTTGTGCCATATAGTATTGGAAAATAGGTTTGTGGGTTTCCACACCTTGCAAAGCTCTCATCAGAAAAAAGTAAACAAGATTGGTAAATTCCTGTTTTCATATATCCCTTAATTCTATGTGCATTTGTCTGTACATTTAAGTATTCCAACACCACCGTACATAAAGTCATTACAAGAAACATTATGAAAAATACCCTAAATACATCTCGTACTACCTTACTCGACATTTCCTCTTTGTCACCTCACTTCACTTCACTTCACTTCATTTCACTTTATCTTTTCAGTTAATTTCCTTCTCCTATTTTTTTATTGTTATATTTACTGTAAGTCTGGATAATACTTTGTTCCTACAGTTACATCTTGTAACTTTATTAAAGTTAATTCATCTAAACCTACCTTATAATAATCCCTGTCTACATTTCCATCTCCCCACATATGTAGAAAACTTTTTAATCTACCAAAAGTCTTCCCTAATGTCAATGTTACATCGGTTTCTATAACTACGGGACTTCCACATTGTCTCCTTAGTGTACCTGTATCTTCATCTAACAAGATTACTCTATCATCACCTTGTATTACTCCCATAAACGGTATTTCAATACCCTCTGTTGAAACTACTGAACCTATATGTTTTAAATCTGTTTCTGATACTAAATTCTTAACTTGACTGTCTGTGTATCTTGCTGTTGTAAAGGTACTTCCTCCTCCTCCAGTCGTTTCTGTCGATGGCACTAAAGTATCTGTTGTCATTGTCGCTCCTGATGTATTAGCCCATACATCGACACTTAAGTTAGACATCATACTACCTTCACTAGGTAAATCCTCTGCTAAACCCTTAAATATACTGACAATTTCTTCCCTCGGTAAATAATTATACTCTGTGGCTACATCTATCAACTGTCTATGATATGTGTGTATTATATGTAACATATAAGCTGTCATTATTCCATACGAGATAAACATTATGATAAATGTGTATGCAAAGGTCTTAAATAACACTTTAAATGTACCTGTAACTAAATCTGTCAACTTTTTCTACCTCCTCCCTTTTTATATTTATTTAACTAATTGTCTTTGTCTTATTTTCCATTATTTCTTTCATTTTCTATTGTCTATTGTCTTACAACAACAAAAAATAGTTTACTCTGTAAATGTATTTGCACCTGCACCTACCACCTACAACTGTTAATTTATTTATTGTCTATCTGGATAATACCTCAAACAAGGAAAAGCATATTTACTCACTATCTCAAACCTAGAATTGCGATAACCTATATCCTTTCCATTAAACCCTCTTTGTAATCTATTTGTACCATATGTGCTAAATAAACCTGTGTATTGTGTGATTGGTGTATCTATTCCTTTCCATTCACTTACACCACCTACTCCCTGCATATCAGTTGAACCACTTCCATTCTCTCCATACACCGTATTTACTGTTGCATATGGTATGTAAGGCACAAACTTCCAAGTAATATATACTGGGTATACATCCCCAAATTGGTAATCTATTTGGTTCTCATCTGAATATACATTGACTGTCACATTATACTTTAAGTCTGTATCATCTTCTGTTGTATAATTCCTATATCTTGTTGTCATAATGTTACAGTACCCGTCTTTTGTAATAGTAGTTGTATTCTGGTTGTAGTCACTCCCACCTATTAACTTAATTTCAGACACATTCGCATTTAAACACTTTAACTGCATTGTCGCTAAGGCTGGAACATATTCTTTCTTTATTGTATTGTTCTCTGCAACTATCCTTTGTACTTGATACGCATAATCACTTAACTTAATTGAATTATTTACAAAAGCAACTACATTTAAAAACAAATAAACCAAAGCTATTACAACAGGTATTCGCCACAAGGTCTTAAATACTACATATATAAAGTTGCTCACTTATACCTTAACCTCCTTACTTAATAAATTTAACATTGCTGTTACTACTAATCATTCCACTATAGTATTAGCTACATAGTATATGTAACATATGCCCTCTACTTAATTCCCCTCAATTATTAATTATTGCAAAATAAAAAAGCAGGTGGAAAACCACCTGCTTAAATGTTGATTGACTATCTATGTAATAGATTTAATTAGCTATTCCATTCACTAGCACCACCTACTGAGAGTGTATCATCGGCTGCTGTAGACTTAGCTGCAGATGTAGCACCTGCTGCACCATCACCATTAAGGTCAATAGATGTACCTGTACCTGCCTTAATACCAGCTTCAACTTTACCTACAATCTGACCGATAAAGTTAGGGAATAAAACATTAACACCGAAAGCTACTAAGAGGATACAGATAATTGCTGTACCAAGAATCTTAAAAATATTCTTTACCATTTGGGTTTTCACCTCCTTTGAATTTTTATTTCACTATAATGAAACCTAATGCCCCCTAACAAAGGAAGTGCGAAACTCAATATTCAGTTGTACGATATATTGTATAATAAAAAATCTACCCCTCTTTATTCGTCAAGGGATAGATTTACATTTAGTATCTTTATTTTATTTACTTTTTATGTATTTTAGCTACATAATTCCACTCATACCACCTACTAAATCTGGAATATATATAGCCATAGAAGAAACTACTGCTTGAAAAAGTAAAACCATAATTATTGCTCTTAGTACCATATTTACTTTTTCTATGATTTTATCCCCTCTATCCTCTAACTCTGCCTTTCGTGCTGCAACTAATTCTTTTCTAAAACCTATAAGCTCTTGCTTTACATTAGCACCGTCATATATCTGCTTTATTAATCTCATTAATGTACCAACTTCTGCTATTTCTCGGTAGTCCCTAGCTATAGGCTCTGTTGCATTATATTCACCTAATGTGTCTATATGGTTTGTCCATATTTCAACCATTTCGTGCATTTCTGGTGAATCTGTTGTCTTCCTATAAGAAGCTAGAAGTGTTGGTATAGGAGTTTCTCCTCCCATATATAAAGAATAGTGCAATACCAAATAAACATCCATAAAATTAGCTCTAATTTCTGCATCCTTAGAGGTTACTATTCCTCTTATAATTATCATTGGCATTGTTAGTATCAACCAAATTGACACTACTGCCATTATTATTCCTACTGATGCAGATACAAAAACTGCTATAAATATTGATATTGCTAACAAAACACCCAAAGTAAACACCTTTAAAGCATTATATTCCTCTAAGTGTAACGAATTTCCGTTTGGCAATTTAAACCCTGTTCTTTTTAAGTTATAGTCCATATAGTCTTTTAACTGTTTATTACTTCTAAAGATTGACTTTTCAGTCCACTCTGTAATACTGTTTATAAAAGACATACTTCGCATTACCATTTCATCTTTTCTTCTTATTCTAGCCCTAATTGACATAGCATACTTAACACCATTTCTGCTTAGTGTTGTTATGTTATATTGCTTTGCTATCATTATAACTAGAATTGCTATTAAAAGAACGGCTATACCAAGCACAATAAACGGAATAGCATTACTCATATCCACCATACGCCAATTCACAGCATTTGTTCTCTGACTTACCTCGACACTTTGATGTAAAATTTCTCCTCCTGCTCGCTCTCTAGCTACTGTTTTAGCTAATAAATTAATCATCTCTTGTTTCCTCACCGTCCTATTTTTATGTTTTTTCTTTTTTCTTCTTTATTTATATTTATTCATTCTTTCTTTACAAAGCTATAGCCCTTGCTCTAGTTACATTTACGAACTGGAATATAATCAATAAAGCATCTATTAACAAGATAATCTGTCCTGCTGGATTATGTAGATAAAATTCCCTTAAAAACGGAAAAATAATTAATCCTGCTAACAAGAATATCCCAATACCACCAGCAGCTAAAGCAAATTCCTGCATTGCTTTTTCAAATTTTCTTTTCATTGTATTTCTGATACCTGTTTTTATAGTATTAATTTCTACTATATCTTGAAATGTTCCCAATAACCCTTTTACTTCTTCTGTTTCAAATACAATACATTTCTTAATAAACTCATCTGCAACTGAACCTAATACTGTATTTAATTCTTGTAATGCTGTTTTAATGTGATAGTTTTTATACTCTACATTGTCAATAAAATCTCTAAATTCAGCTCTTACTTCCAAAGGCATAAGGTCTATAGAGTTCTTTACTGCTACCAATGTACCGTCCTTAATATTATTACAGATTATATTTTCGCTTTCTATTATCGCTTCTATTCTAATATCGTGTGATACATTAGCCTTTGTATATAAACCACAACCTATCCCTATTAATGCAATAGGAAACACAAAAATAGTTAAATAAACTGCATTAAATACTAAAGTTGAAACTGCATATGATACAGCTAAAGCACTAAACAACAATATCCACATAAACTCATATGGTGTGCAACCTTTTGCTTTTAACCCTAAATCAATTATCATATCATTCAAAAACCTATACAGCTTTACCTTTTTTTCTTTTTCGTGTATCCTTCCTATTAGTATATCTCTCTGTAACCTAGTTTCTTGTCGATTAATTAATACCCCTAAATATTTAAACCCACCTAAACTAAGTGCTACAGTTATCTTTCCTAAGTTTACATCTAATACCTTAACTATTGCAATTAAGCATATAAAAGCAAACATTATTGATATAATTACTGTTAAACCACTAAAACTAATTCCTTTAGCTAATAGTGCAAACAAACCATTCTGTAACATTATTCATTCACCTACCCCTAGTTTCTCACTTTACTTACCATAATTTATACCATATCCTCGTATATTTTCTCCTGTATATGTTTCAGGAAGTTCATCTTCGGTAGGTGGTTCAGATATAAAATCAAATTGTGACTTTGTAACACCTTCTAATGCCATTCTTTCTTGCAATTCTTGTGTTAAGCAACCTACTCTCTTGTGGTAGCCTTTTATATCTTTTACAAAGCCATTCTCGTCAAACTCTGTTCCAGTTACAATAAACTTGTATAAGTCGTTTATATCAGCTGCATTTGGGTTATCATCCTTTACACCCACAACTTCACTTATCTGTATAATCTTTCTTGTACCATCCCTCATTATCTTCTGTACGATTACTAAGTTACACAGACTTGTTATATTATATAAAGCTAGGTCTGAGGGTTCATTCCCACTCTCAGCTAAGTATGCTGTCAAAAATCGTTTTATTGCACCTTCACTACTTCCTGCGTGGAAGGTACAGTTAATTGGGTGTCCTGCCTGCATTATCTGCATCCCTAACTTAAATTCTATATTAGTACGCAATTCACCAAAACATACAAATGTAGGCGATAATCTTAAAATATGTGTCATAATATTCTGCATTGTTGGGTCTTTAGGTGTTGGGTTTTCTACTTCCTTCGCCTCCAAATGAAGTACATCGTTATACACACGACCTGTAGCTGTCTTAAATCTAAGGTCGATTTCAGATGGGTTCTGTGCTAATACAGTTCTTGTATCTGCTGGCATTTCCTGTAATATTGCATTATTCATTGTTGTCTTACCTGATGATGTAGGTCCAACTGTCATCCAAGTTAATCCACCTCTTGGGCATAAGGACAATAATCGTGCCATATTATCGCTTAATGTACCAAACTTAACAATATCTCCTAAACCCATCTTGTCCTTTTTAAACTTTCTAAGTACAAAGGAATTATATCTAGGTGCATTAGGCTCTTGTGGGTCTGGTGACATAGCTGTAAAATGTACGGCTGCAATTCTATAACCCTCTACTGTTCGTGCATTAACCAAAGCATCTTTCGGAGTTAGTTTTACATCACCCAACAGCTTACGCATTATGATTTCTTGCTGTTCAGGAGAGTCAAAAGAAACAATATTCCCCTCTGTGTCAGTTAAATCTTTAACCCTACCTTTTATTTCAACTTTTATCTCTTTACCATTTGCTCGAATTTCATATACATCTGGATTTTCCATAGCTTTTGAGAGAATACCATAGTCTGTAATATCCTCTACTAATTTATCTATTACTTTACCTACTTCCATTCTATTCCCAGAAGTATAGTTTTCTATGCTTACGCTTTGATTTTGATTTACATAATCTGTAATTAGCTTTTTAATAGCATCTTTTTTGGCTTCTACTTCTAAATAACGATAATCATTACTATTATTCTTTATAAACTCTCTACATCTAGTAGTGTAAGCTTCCATTGTCATACTCTGTGTTGCTTCTTGCATTGACTTAGAATCTGCACCTCTAGCTACCTGTAGTCCTATCAACCTTTCTTGGTTCATTTATCTTATTTTCCTCCTCTCTTTTCGCTTTTAATTAATATTCTAATTACTTTATCTATTTATCTTTAGTTTCTAATTCTTCCAATTTATCTACATCAACCTTTTTCTTCTTTTCCTTTTTAACGGATTTTTCCTTACCTAAATCTTTAACAATTCTTTCATATCCACCTAATCTCAATATTTCATCTAAAATGTTACCTAAATTAGTACAATAAGTTTTAGACTGAGGTGTGAAATTTGTACCTTTCTCTAAGTAAATCTCACTATTTAAACCACTTTCGATTATTTTCGTATCAAAAGGCAATACACCTAATAAAGGTAATTCTAGTGTGTTAAATATCCTTTTCGGATAAAATACATCTGTTTTTTTATTTAATATAACTTTAAATCTCTTTGGCGTTACGCCTTGGGCTGCTAAACTTCTACTTAATGTATCAAAGTTAGCCACACAGTTAATCCCTTCGTCCCAAACTGTATAATAAGCATCTGAGTGATATAGTGCTGTACCTACAATATCAAAGGATAAATCCAAAGGACAGTCTAGCATAATAACATCAAATTGATATTTTATCTTTCGAAATGCTCTCTCTAAATTCTCAGACGCATTTTTAGAGTCTAAGTCCAAATAGTTATATAACACTCTATCGTGTGATGCTAGTATAGACAGATTTCCTTTATTCACAATACTTTCACCTATTTCATTCTTTCCTTGTAAAAACGAAACTAAGTCTGGTTGGTTTTCTGTATATCTAATATCAAACAAATAAGGTATTGTCGGAAACATAATATTTAAGTCTATGAGTAGAACTGTTAAACCTTGCTTAGATGCTAAATAAGCTAGATTAGAGACTACTGTACTTGTCCCTACTCCTCCAGCACTTCCAATAAAACCTAAGATGTTATCTACTAACTTTAACTTTGTATCTGTGCCTTTTCCTGATAACACTTCCAAAGAAGTTTTTAATAAATCATCGGCTCTTTGGCTAAATGTCTTATTACTATTTTCGCTATCTTTATTGTTGTTATTGTTATTATTACCACTAAATAAACGCATTTCTTTTTTCCTCCTTCTCTCTTTCTTTCTGTTATTTACTGCCAATACTACTACTGCCAATACTACTACTACTACTGTTGGTATTGTTTTGGTATTTGTTTACCGTTTATTTTATTTTGTTTTGTTTTATTCTGCTGAACGCTGTGGTAATGCACATTCAAATGTAGCTTGTTTATTCTTATAGTAATAATACCTTTCGAGTTCCTCTGGTGATAACGCTACTAACAATGTAGATGGTGTTGTCTGTGCCTTCCACGCAGTATCATTATCTAAAGCTGATTGTTGTGCTGCTGGTAAACTATTATAATATGTATATAAATCCAACACAGAGTCTCCTGAACCATTTAACATATCAGCTATCATAATGTCATTGAAAGCTAATTCTGACTTAACTGTCTGTAAACTTTTATCTGTAGATACTTTGTTACCATACCCATCATCTACACTACTGCTAGACTGAATACTATATGTTGCATAAATATTTACTGTGTCCCCAGGAGATAGATAACTCTTGTATGTACTTAATATATCGTTTGCAATATCGAAACTTACTACTTCTTTCCCTGGGTAAGCATATAAAACTGTATTTTTATTACTACTCTTTGCACTAATAAACTCTCTATACTGTGCGTAATCTCCTTGCATTAACGGATATGCTGCGAACTTACCTACTACATCTGGCACTTCTGAATATAACATTATTCTTTTCTTTGTTGTTCCGTCTTTCTGGTCTACAACTGCTAAGTTCTCATATTCTGTCTTTAGCATATCGTATCTAACGAACATATCCTCTGTTATTGCTTGGTTTTTATATACATTTCTATTGAGTACAGCTACTGTAACCTTTTGCTGTGTTAAAAATGCCATCCAAGACACCCATATAATTAAAGCTCCTGTTACGACAATTAAACCTGCTATTGTCATATTTTTTCGCATTGTATTCGCACCTGGACTTGTTATACCTGCAAGCCTATTTCGTTCTCTCTTTATCTTCAACTTTTTATTCCCCCTTCAATAAATTAATATTTGCTATAACTAACAAACTAGCTAGATAAACTGATTTATTATTAATAATCATAATTTATTATAAGACATATTTTTCTTCTTCTTCTTCTTTTACCTAGCTAGTTGGCTTTCTATCCCTATTTCTTTTCTATAAACCTAAATCTAAATCTAAATATTTTGGCATTTATTTCCTTTTGTTCTTTTATGTATTTATCAATATCTTTATTGCTAATATTGACTTACTTACTTACTTAATCTTCTTTCTTTTTCTCTGTTTCTATCCATCTGTTAGTACAATTCCTTTGCATACACTACTAAACCTGAGATACTCCACTCTGGATATAGCAATATATATTCACTCTTTAATTCTATGAAACCCAAACAGCCTATTCCATATATATCATATCTATATATTGTCTTATTTGTAATTGTCTTTTCTTCCTTAAATGGAAATTGTTTGTTTTTAAGCACTATCTGTACTTGTTCAGCTGAGCATAATTTAGCGTTCATTAATGCGAGTTCATATATACTATGTGTTCTAATAAACACATCTAAGTCCTCCACATTTATATGAAATTGTCCCTTTTCTATACCATCTCCTAGTGTAACAAGCCATTTTGTTGATATATTCTGTTCTTCTTCATAAACTACTTCAGCTATTTCTTCTAACTTATTTGCTGGTAATTTATAACCAAATGCACCTTGATGTCCACCTACATAATAGCCTTGTGTTGGGTACTTTTCCTCTATGTATTTATTTATCGCATCATAGTAATTTACAGGGTATCTCCCTCTAAAACTACCTAAAGCACAACCATCGACTACAGAATAAACAAATGCACTCTTATCATATTTATCCTTTACCTTACTCGCTATTATTCCGTTATATGCCCCAGACACACCTTTGCCTGTCATATCTATAAATGTAGAAGTTTTGTATTCATTAGTCTTTTCAGCCTTTAATACTGCTTCTTCTTGTAACTTTTTATACTTCTCTTGCATTAGTTTATTTATATTTTCGGGTTCATTAACTGTCAAGTTTAATGCTATTGCACTATCCCCAGCCCTTATTGCTCTGTTTATTAAAGGAGCAAATGAATAATTTACATTAGACTTACTTAATGTTTCTCCATAAGCGTGTATAGTTTCTAATATAGCCTTTAAATTCTTTTCTAAATCTATTGCACATATTGACCTATCCAAGTAAAACTGATTTCTCTTTGTATCTAATGTAATTACATCTGTAAATAATGTAACTACTGCCCATTGATACAGTTTATCTTCATATATCCACTCTGCTTCTCCTCTATATGCTAGATACGCCCTCAAAAACTCATAAACTACCAACCCACAACTCATTGTCTCTTTGTAATTTTCTACGCTATTTATTATTGTAAAGTTTTCTTTTCTAAGTTCTCCTGTTGGGTTATGATGGTCTATTACTAATACAGGACAATTAAATTTACTTAATATATCTTGCTTTCCTGAACTACTGTCTAAGACAATTAACAAATCTAGTTTCATTCCATTTACAGTCTCTACATATTTTTCTGTAATTCCGTGCTTCTTGTCCTTATTAATCATTAATATAGGCTTTATTCCATAATGCTTTAGGAACTTATTCATTATGTAGCCACTACCTATACCATCTACATCTACATCACTATGTATTGCTACTTGACTTAACCTACCTTTTCTAAGAACCATATCCAATAAATCAAATGCTATATCTTCATACCTAAAATTACATATGCAAGGTCTTTCTTGTGTCATTCCTACAAGGCAATCATATTCTTTGTATATTCCCCTTAAAAACTTTTCAAATTCTTTTTCCATTACTTACCTTTTCACACACTCTCTTTCTTTTTTCTTCTTTTGTTTTATTCTTTAGTCTAACAATTATATTAGTTATGCTTTATATATCTAATACTTTATATGCCCCCTACAACAAATGACTTTCTCTTAAATTATTGAGGTTAAATACTACATAATTATTACTTTTGCCCTCTACACCTTTTAATTCTAATAAACCATAGGTATTTTCTTCTTCATCTAAAGTTGTTCGGCACTCTTTATAATCTGTTATGTACAAATCTTCATTTAGTAAACTCTTATACTTATTAATTACTATCTTCTCTATATCATCATCATCATTATTATTATTTTCTTCTTGTGGTTGTTGCTGTTGCTGTTGCTGTTGCTGTTGTTGTTGAGGTAACTTACCTGTATATCTATCTTTGTTTCCTCGATATGTATATAGGTCATTTACATATATCTCATTTGTCTTTGTATCTATAATACACAATACATTTATAATACCTTTACTTGTTTTGTACTGTCCTAAATATCCGTTATCCATATAGTAAGCATTTATCAATACTGGCTTTTCATCTAAAATTACTTTTCCTGTACTCTTACTATTAACTGTAGTATCTCTATTATTCTTTCCTCTTAAAGCATACACTTGTCCTTGTTTTTCTGCATATTTCTCAGCATATACAGGTAAGGCTGCTAAACTATATCTCCTATCAGCCATAATATTTTTTTCTTTCCCTTGTATATTTCCTTGTTCTTTTTCTTTTACTACTTCTCTTTCTGTTGTTGCTTCTTCTTCTTCTTCTTTTGTTGTTGTTATTGTTGTTACATCTACTACTACTTCTTCTTCTACTGCATTTACAGGTTTTGCATTGATATAACATCCTCCACATATACTAATAAACAACAATGTCAGCATACTAATTCCAAACTTTATCTTATTGGCTCTTATTCCTTTATGTAACTTCAAAATATCTGCACCTCTGTCCTTTCTACCTACTTATTAGGTTGTCCTTATTCTTGTTATTTTTGTTATTGTATCAGTTCTTTGATTTTCCCCATATATATTCATCTGGTAAACTCTCTGTAACTAACTCTAATATTTCTTCGGCATTTAACTCTGTAATGGTTTTATTATCTTTGACTTTTGTGTCATTGTCCTTATATGGTTTTGCTAACCTACCACCACCTGCTCCTAAACTATCTAAATTTAATGTGTTTACACATATACTTTCATCTATGTTTCCAATTAATTTATTGTACTTTTTTGCTAATGCCTTTGCATTTTGTATATCTTTGGTATTCGCTCCTGTAATATAATACACACCTAGTTTTACTGTATATGATGTACTTTCTACGGCTATATAAACATTAGGTGCATACTTTCCTACTATACAAATAACATGACTACTCCAATTTGCTATGTCTCCTGTTTGTAAATCTGTTAAACTGACTGGTTCTAACCCTCCATTACTTACAAACCCACTTGCTGAACTGTCATATATTCTTGAAGTATCTATTTGATTGTATAACCAACTACAGAAACCACTACAATCTAAACCTTCTAACTGATGTATTGATATTCCATTCTTTACTAATACCTCATTGTCACATACATCTGACATATTCATAACACCCTTCCAATAAACTGAGTTTCCAAATATATCTTTTCTCGCTTTTCTATAATCTGTCGCTGTTCTTACAACCTCGCCTCTATACGCACAATTTCCTGTACTTCCGTGTATAGGACACCAAGTATTTCCACTTGGACTTATATTACTGGCTTCATTGTCTTTATATTGCTCGTTAAATACAAACCATATAGGACTATATCCGTGGATAGAATGTATTCCGTGTCCTCCACCCCATACATACCTTACTTTACCCACTAAACCTATTCCTGCTTTCATCATATTGTATCTACTGGTTTCTCCATATACATATGTCGTCTTTTTTAGTGGTGCATCTTTTATTGCATACTCACTAGCTGACTGCAATAACTTCTCATCTAAACTTAATGCCTGTGCTAGTATTTCTGTATTTTCTATTCCGTACTTCTTAAATATTGGTATAAACTTCTCATTTATTGTATAGTTTCCTTCCTCCGATATATCTACTACACACTCGTCTTTCTTTTTTGTATTCAATAAATCTGTATATAACTGTGCTATCTTTGTTATATCTACATCGTAGTCATATAAACTTTCGTATGCTTCATAAAAGATTATCCTTTCTCTATCTGCTGTATATATTAATTCTAAATCTTTTCTGTTTTTTGACCTTTTTTCTATTGTTTCTTTTAAATGCTTACTTAATGTCCATAAACAATCAGGTAAATAGTATTCTGAACCCCTTAACTGTGCATTTACATTTGTCACAAATGGGCATATTTCAACTTTTGTTGTGTTAAGTAACTTATTCTCAGTCTTTTCAGTATATATATCTGCATCTCTATATAAGTAACTTGCATTAAGCCTTATTGCTATTGCTCTTATATAATCTTCACTTAGCCCTAAGTTCTTACTAATTTCAGATATTAAACTTTCTAATCCTGTTGTATAAATTAGCCTTTCTCCCTCTCCTGAAACATAATAAACCTTACCTTTATCGTTGTTGTTGTTGTTAGTGTTAGTGCTATTGTCCACATTAAAGCTGTATTGTCCTTTTTCTTCACTCTCTAAATCTAGTTCTGAGCTTGTCGCACCATATATTACTGTGGAAATTGGGTTGCTTAATATCCCTATAAACAGTAGCACCGTCATAGCCTTTTTAAACACTCTTAAATCTAAACTCCTTTCTTTTTTTGTTTTGTTTTCTTTCTTTTTTTCTTATTATTTTTTTCATCTGGTTCATTTTTATATACCTACCTTATATATCCGATATATGTCTCTCATACTAAATGGAAATTCTTTATTTTATTTAATTTTACTTGTATTTTCTTAACCAACCCTAAGCTAATGCTTTTAAAAGCATACAAAAAAGCACATCAGATAACTTAATACCCAATGTGCTTCACATCCAATATAGAAATATATAATAAAATTACTTTAATCAACTTCTAATGCAATTACCAAGTCATTATAACAAGTCAACAAGCTGCCTAATAAACCCATATACTGTTCAACTTCAGATAAAAGTGACGATACTTCACTCCCAACATCCTTACTTTCACGCAACTTAGCTATATCTACAGGCAAACTCAATAACATTCTCTTTAATTCACTATACTTTACATACTTTTGTTCTATCTCATCTCTATTTTTTCCCTTTAAAATACTATTGATTCTTTCTCTGTAAACCAATGTCAACCAATCTGCTGTATCAAAAAAGGCTCTATATTCGTGTCCTAATGCTTTTGACATATTCTTTTGCATATAAGTCGCAGTATTCTCTGTTTTATATATTCCTTTTTGAGTTGCATACACCCTAACAATGTGGTCATACGCATCTCTATGTTCCTTTAACGGTTGTAAAAACAAATCTACTCTCACAATCCTTCAACCATATTCTGTGCTTCTCTAAATATCTCTTTTTCTAATAAATCTTGCTTTAATAAACCAACTATATTTACATTTCCTAAGTTAATTTTACCTAAAGACTCTAATAACAAAATAGATGGTGTTGTTTTGGATGTTAAGATATATAATTCTTCTTTTGCTCTTGTCATCGCTACATAGTGTAATCTTCTTTCCTCATCTAACTGCCTATAAACTTCTCTTATATCACTTTGGGACACATTCGGACTTTGTAATATTCCTTGCATAGCCCCTAAATTAGGGAATGACACATTATCATCAGCAAATATAATTACATACTTCCATTCCTTACCCTTAGCACTATGTACTGTACTTAATGTAACACCCTTTGTTCCTTCATCGGTTTTGAAAATATTCTGCAATAATGCGTTTGTGGTACTATATCCGTCTTCCTTTAATAACCAACAAATAAACTTAATCAAACTTGTAATTACTCTTTGCTTATCTGCTCCTGTGTACATAAACATTGTACCTCTACTGTACATTCCTAATAGTGCTACTGCTTTTTCTTCTTGTTCTTCTTCTTCTTCTTCTTCTTCTTCTGCTGCTGCTCCCTTTTTTTCTTCTTTTGACTTAATTAAATTAGATAACTCTGACATTGAGATTAATGTGTCTCGTCTAAATTGTCCCTCTATATTTTTCTCTAACTGGTTTCTTAAAATGGCACTTCCTATTGTTACAGAAGCTGGATTACAACAAAAATCTAAGGCTGTTGCTAAGTCTGTACACAATACTGTCATTACTTTTGCTACTAGCTTAGCTCCTCGTACGCCCAAATACTCTACTACTTTCCATAATACCTGCGTAACTATATCTGTATTGTACATTGGCTCTACCATATCCATTACACCTTGTATATCCCTCATTAGCTGAGATTGGGACAACTTTATATCCAACCTAGATACTGTTGGTATTCCTTCCCTTGTCAACATTGCATTTAGAATATGTAAGTGTGCGTTGTTCCTTGACAGTATTGCTATATCATCAGGTGTTGCTTTTCCTTCTTTTAACAAGCCTTTTATGTATTCTAACCCTTTATAAGACACCTCAAATAAATTATTAGTATCACATAAACTTAACTTAACTTCTCCACCCTCTTGTTTTGCAGTTAGTGTCTTACTTGCTCTTACAGCATTATTCTGTATTCCTCTTGCAGCCATATCTACTATTTTATTCTTACATCTATAATTTACACTTAGATTATAGCTTGGTATTCCTGCTGTGCCACATATCTCTAATATGAGCCTTGGATTTGCACCTCTCCACTCATATATACTCTGGTCATCGTCTCCTATGACTACCAAATTAGATACATCTGAACATAAGGCTTCTAATATAGCATACTGCAATTTACTTACATCCTGAAACTCATCTACATATATGTACTTCCACTTTGTTCGACAGTATTCTATCCACTTACTATCTCTATTCTTTACTAAATGCACATAAACTAACAACTGTATATCATCAAAGTCCAACATATGAGCTTCTCGCTTTAACTTCGAATATTCCTCTGCTACTGCCCTTAATTCTTCTACGGTTAAAGGTATCTTATACGCTGGACTATTCGCTAGTGCTTCATAACTCAATAAATTATTAATTCGATACGATAATAAACTATCTACCCCTAATATATCTTCATCTGTTAATTCTAAGTTGTTTATCTTTATAGCCTTTCTAATAAACTTTGTTCTGTTTAAATTACTACATATATCAAACTCTTGTTCTCTCTTACTACCTAATTTTTTGATTAATTGATAGTAAGTTGAGTGCATTGTCCTACATTCTACCTGTGTATAGACACCTACTAACTGCAACAGTTCTATCAATCTTTGTTGCATTTCTCCTGCACCCTCTTTACTAAATGTAGTACACATCGTAGTATCTGGGTCTATTTCACCTGTGAGTATTCTTTTTGCAACTAGGTGTGTTAGTACAGTTGTCTTTCCACTTCCTGCACTAGCTAACACCCTCATACCACCTCTAGCCTTTAATATTGCTAACTGTTCATCACTATATTCTATACCTGTCGAAGACTTTAATCTCTCTATCGCTTTTTCTGTTGTCATATTCATCTTATTTTATATTCTTCTTTCTATTCTATTCTATTCTTTTCTTTTATTTTATTTTCTTTTCTTTTTTTTGCTAGTTTGTCGTTTTGTTTTATTGTTTGTTTTTTTAATTGTTTGTTGTCTTTGTTGCCTTAATGCCCTTTTGATAGTAATCTACATTACATTCTTGATAAAACTTCATTTACTTCTTCATAAAGTAATTTACCATTAAACTCTATACCCTTTGCTTTTAATTCATCTTCGTGTTTCTTTAATTCTAATAATACCTTAAATCCCTGTGGCATCTTTACTTTCTTACCTTCTAACTCCATCTCAACAAATTCGGCTTCTTTATCATCTCTAAATCTACCTAATACATATTTTGAGCCAGTAAATACATTCTCTACACCTATTTCAGACTTCTTATTTGCAACTTCTTTATATGTTTTTATCTCTGTTGTCGGTGTTGTATCTGTATAAGATAACTCTGCACCAAATACCTTTCCATTTAATGTTGTAAACTCTATTGTTTCCTCTGTGTTCTTCTTGACAATCGCAACTCTTATACTAGCACACTTCCCGTTACCATATCTTCCGAGTGCATCTTTATCTGTTTTGGTACTTACATACTTCCCTAATAAACATACTGTACCTACTTCTAACCCATCAAAATACTTTACTCTTTCCTCTGCACTATATTCCTTTGCATAGTTCTGTAAATCTACAAACTCCTCCTTTATTTCTTCTCCACATTCACTTGTATCTAATACAAACTCTATACCACTCTCTTTACACTTTAACATATAATCCTTTAAGGCGTTCTTTGCATATTTATCTATATCATACTTCTTCTTGCAATTTAGTCTAAATAAAATCTTCTTTACTTCTGGATGCTTCTCTAATATTCCACTCATTGCTGATATTAAACTTAATGATGTTTGGTATCTTATTCCTGATAAACCCTTAAATTCATAATTATTTCCTTTTCTCCATCGAATGTCCACGATACACTCTGTTCCTACAACCTGCATATATTCATTGGTATATCTCTCTATTTCTTTCGTGTCTATATCCTGCATATACTGTTCTGTCTGTCTAATTAGTTCTTCTACAATTAAACTATTAAACTGAAATCTTTCTAATGCACTATCTAATGAATACATTGATAAGACTGCTTCTACTACTTCTCTACTCTCTGCATTGCTCCCTTTCGCTGACCAGTAAACACTTGGATTTTGTAACAGCTCCCTAAAGTATTTATCCTGTACTGCTTCTACTAACTTTGTTTCTTGTAAGTCTATCCTTACCTTCTCATTTGGTTTAAGTTTAAGTATTCCTCCCACTTGAAATACCATCACTTTCCAATCCCAATCTTTTTTCTTTAATAAATCTACCATTGATTCTTACCTCCGTCAGTTAGTATATTATTTATCTATTTTTTATTTATTTAATTTTTCAATTAAATCTCCAACATCTTAATTATTGTATCTCTTAATCTTATCTCGTCCTCTGTTAATCTTAAACCATCTAACAAGTATAGGATATACTCTACTGCCTCTGGATTTATTGTTGCATTTGCTGTCTTTACATTTTCTTTTCGATAAGTTCTTAATAAACCTAGTGCTACTTGTAAATCTTTCTTGGTTACTGGTTGCTTCCTTGCGTTGTACTTAGATAAACTTAGTAAACTACTACTCTTAAACCTTGCTGATACAGAATTTCTATTCTCTAGCTGTCTTAAAGTCTCTATATAATACTTTGGATTGTCCTTATAATCTATTAGTCTCAATACAAAGTTTTCGCCAAACAAACTATTTAATTTCTTCGCATCTCTTGTTATCTTTGCTGTTACACAAGAGTTCTTACCTCCTACAATCTTAGCTACATCTCCATAACTAACTTCATTCTGCAAGTATATCTTGCTCTCGTCCTGCAAATATGTACTTGTGTATAAAAAGTTCTTTAAATCCCTAAAAAATTCTAGTGTTTCCTCCTGTAACCCTTTTACAGACAACCACTTCTTTGCATATACCTTTCCTCCTGCTCTATCTTCATCTATGGAATTAAATATATCCCTTAATTCTTTTAACCTCATACTTTCTTCTTCCACCATCCTTTAAGTTAAGTTAAGTTAAGTTAAGTAATTTTTTATTTTATCTTGCTTGTACAAATTTTTACTGCTTCTTTTGAAAACTCACTTTACAGTTGTCTTATTTTTTCTCTACTTTTTTCTGTTGTTATTTGTCAAATTTCTATTCATTTACTTTATTTTATTTTTTATTTTTTACTTACTTTTATTCCCTTATATCTTATTTAAAATATTGTATCGGGCTGTTTCTTTATTCAAAATCATATTTCGTGTATAGAAATTTGACATATAAACTCACTTTGTAAAATTTCATCTGTTTATACTTTTTATTTAGATATTTCAGATACTATTAGTATACATACCTACATTTTCTATACACTTATATATTTTGTATGTCCCTACCATTATTCGGAGATTAATTGTATGGATAAGTTTAATTTTATGTACTTATTAAGCTCTATAGCCGATAAACGGGTAACTTCTTCTACTCCTTTGTTGTTCAAATTAGTGACAGCTATTTCTTTTTCGCCTATCCTTATCTTCTTCAAAAAAATACTCTGCTTTCTTGGTATCTTTATATCTGCTTGGTAGTCTCGTTTATTTCTGATAAACTCTATATAAACTACCTGCTGTTCTTTGTAAAATAGCCCATACTCTATCGGTATCTTAATATATATCTTTGTTGCTGTTGACTTTATTGCTTTTTCTGTATCTTCTAAGTCATATGTCCCTGTTATATTTCTTTGTTCACTTACTTTGGGTTCTTCTGCTTTTTCCTGCTCCTCTAATACAGTTGCCTTTTCTTTACTCTCTTGAAGTGTAGTTAGTATCACTTCTTTTGCTTCATTATACAATATAAACTTGCTCTCATTACCATATTTATTATCAGGGTGGTATTTAGATACTAACAGCCTTAATTCTCTCTTTATTTCTTCAATAGACTTGCCATTAGTATCTATCCCTGTTATTTCTATAGCTTCTTTATATTCCATAGTGTTTTCTTTGCTTGTCCCTATTATTTTATTGCTGTTAATGTTGTTGTTTCTGTTGTTGTGGTTGTTTCGTTAGCCTCTGTGGTTACTTCCAACTTTACTTCTTCACTATCACTTGTGTATTCATATGGTACTAATAAACCTTGTGTATAACATAAATACTGTACTGTACTTACTAAGTTCAAGTCTGTACCGTTTGCTTCATAGTATTCTTCTAGCTGTCTTACCATTGACACCCTATCTCCTGTAAATACTACACTATATTCCTTCACTAACTCACTCAACACATCGTCTACATATCTCTGCTTCTGTTCTGTTGTTGCATTTATGTAGTCTTCTCCACTTATTTCTCCATTTTTTAAATGACTTTTATTTAAAGTCTGCATATAAACTAATATGTTGTTCTGTAACTTACTTAATTCCTTTTTCCTTAAATTCTGTAAGTAACTATTATCTTTACCCTTTAATGATGCTGTATTCCAACCTGTATCTAACTTCCAATTATTTAACTCCTGATACCCTGAAAATGTAGCATATAACACATTTCCTTTATTCGACATTATCTTTATATTTCCTTGTAATACTGGCTTTAGATTTATCTCTACTTGGACTCCTGTACACTCTTGTACATTATTTCGGATAAACTCGTTTAGTAATTTATCTTGTGTTGGAACTTCTTCTGCCTTATAAATGTACAGATTTTCTCCATTTTCATTCTGTTGTCTTTCTTCCTCTCCTGTGCGTACTATCTTCTTTAATAACTCTAGTGTAGGTAACCCATCTTCTATTGTTACTGATACTCCTACATCTTCATTCTCTTTCTCATTCTCTTTGGTTCCGTTGTCCTTAAATATATACGCCTTTCCTTGCTTATATATTGCTGTTGTATCGCCATCAAATGTTCTTACAATAGCTTCTTTATCTTTGTTATATAATTCATAATAGCCACTATTTAATCCTGTTGTTACAGACAGTAAGGCGTTTCGTTCCTCTAACATATTTATCTCTGCACTTATACCTTTACTCTCTGTCTTGTGCCACATCATATAACTTATCACAAATAAACCTAGTATTGCAAAGTATACAATTATCTTACTTTTCATCTGACTTCCTTCTATCCTTTCCTTTATTTATATTTATTGTTTTTTTACTGGTTAATTGGTTATATACATCTCCACCTGCATAACCAACCCTAACGAACTACCTACATATCTGCCTGTCTACATATTTACTTCTTTACTTTTTAATATTTATTTTCACTCTTTGGTTTGTTTTATTTTTTTTGATACTTCTTATTGCTATTACTATTTCTATTCGTATAATTGCCAATGCTGATATTGGATTATATATTCATCATTATTAGCAAGTGCGTATTCATATGGAGCAAATAAACCCTTTGTGTAACAGATATAATATACTACTTCCATTAAATTCGGTACATTTCCATTCTTCTGATAGTAACTATCTACTTCTTTTTTGAGTAATACTCTATCTCCAATAAACGGTACATTCAAACCATTTACTACCTCGTTGAGTGCTTTATCTATATCCTCCTGTTTTCTCTCCTCTGTTGCCTTTGCATATTCCTCTCCAGTTATATTTTGACTATTAATTTTTAGTTTTTTCTTATTATTTTCTTGCATATAACTTTGTATGTTTTGCTGAAGCTTTGCTAACTCTCTAGCCCTTAATGCAAGTAGATTTTCCGTATCTGTACTTTCTAACTGCTCATTCCACATCCTATCAAGTCTCCAAGCGTATAATACTTGGTACCCTATAAATGTACAATAGGATGTTCGCTTATTTCCCTCACTATCTATCTCTATATTAATTTGTAGTGTTGGTTTTTCCTTATACTCAATCCTTAACCCAGTAAATCCTTTTATGTTATCCTTAATAAACTCGGACAGTAACTTATTTTGCGTTGGTAATTTGTGTGTAGCAAATGTGTATATCAATTCGTTATCTTTGTCCAACTCCGTATCGCTTGTGTATCATCATCTTTCACTACATCATACAAAAATGCAAGCGTAGTAAGTCCATTCTCGCTACTTATCTTAACCTCACCGTCATCTTCTTGTTCTTTAAACGACCATACTTTGCCATCTTTATATATTTCTGTGGTATCTCCATTAAATGTCCTTGCAACTGTTTCGCCATTATTGTTATATAACTCGTAGTAACCACTGTTTTTGCCTGTTGTAACCGATATAATGGTGTTATTTTTCTGCATCGAATTTAGTGTATACCCTACACGCAGCTTATGACCTATACTAGAAACTCCTATAGCTATAATTCCTAACATTACTCCTATATATATATCACTATTACTTTAAACACAAACTTCTTTCCTTTCTTATTCTCTTTCTCTTTCTCTTTCTCTCTCTGTCTCTGTAGTTTCTTCACTCTCTAACGGTATATCTGCATTATCTACATAGTACGCTAACATCTTTAATAATGGTACTCTTTCAAATTCGTCTGTGTATCCGTCCTTTAATCTCTGCTTTAACTCTACTTCTGTCTTTGAAATTGTTAATCCATTCGCTTCCATTTCTTCTATCGCTTTTGCTAACATCTCATTCTTATTGCTTGCGTTTATATATTCTCCATAAGTTGGGCTATTCTTATATACCTCAATATCATTGTTCGACTTCAGTAAATTCCTTGTTTGCTCACTTGTTATCTGCTCTACTACATCGTTAAACTCTTTCTCTGTCTTTAAATAATCTCCATATACTCTACTTGGCAACTTCCAATTATCTGTCTTTATATATCCATCTAATAACCACACATTATATTTTGTGTCTTTATCCCCTACTAAACAAATTGCTGATAATCCTTGCTTGTCACTTAGTGTTATATCATACTCCAAATAAACGCTCTCTGGGTCTTTTACCTCCTGACACAATACCTCATATCCCATATTTGCGTATTCGTCACTCTTGGAAAGTAACTTATAAAATCTTAATAAACTTTCCTTTCCCTCTATCTTTATCTTATATGTGTTGTTACTTACTACATCTGTTCCTGTTCCTGTTGTACTTCCATTATCACTATCACTATCACTACCACTACCACTAGCACTAGCACTATCGTTTTCGCTTATTTTCTGTAGACTTGCCCCTATTGTCCCTGTCCCTTGTTTATCTGTATCTGTATCTGTATTTGTTCCTCTTGTTAATATCAAGGCACACTCTAATTCATTCAAGTATGTTCCGTCTGTTGTTTCATATACCTTGTTATCCTCTGTATTTACACTTAATACCTTATGGCTTTTTCCTAAACCTATTCTCCCGTCTGAGATATAACTCTCTCCATCTTTATTTACTTGCATAAAGACTGACTTGTCATTCGATACCCATACCTTCGCATAACCATTGTTATCATACATTTCTGTTATTGCTTTTGATATTGTTTTGTAATCTTCACTTTCTTTTGTTGTGATATTACTAGCATCATCATTATTACTCTTACTAGAACCTGTACCAGATAACTCGTCTGCTGTGTACATCCTATCTATAAACGATTTCTCCTCTTTGTTGTCTTTTCCACACCCTGTACATACACCTAATACTCCTCCTAACATCGCTGTTACTGTTGCTAACATCACTATTCTCTTAGTTACTGTTCCTAATACTCTATTCACTAATAAACTTTTTCTTCTCATAATATAGTATAGCCTTTCCTTTCCTTTCTCCTTAATTTACTTACTTAATTACTTACTTAATTACTTACTTAATTACTTACTTAATTACTTAATTAATTACATAACATATTAATCTCTTAATTACTTTGTTGTCGCAGTATTATTATTCGTTGTTGTTGCTGTTGTTGCTGTTGATGTCGCTGTTGTCGTAAACTTTAAATTTACTTTCTCTAAGCCTTTATATGAATTATCCAGTAAACTTCTGTTAAACTGTACTGTTGGACTTAATACTACTCTCTCTAATTTATTACAGCCCTTGAATATATACATATCTTCGTCTAGGACTCCTGCTGACGGTGCTGTGTTTGATGTGAAAATTAGGTTCTTTAATCCTCCCATACTATATAAAGCCTCTGTACTCCAATTCTGTATTATCTGTACTGGCATTATTAGTGACACTATCTTATTCGAATTTTCAAATATATTGTCCTGTAAACTAAATACTCTCTCTGGCATCTTTACATAGTTTAAATTAGGACAGTTACTAAAAGCCTTACTTCCTACCGTATGCACTCCATATGGTAATACCAATACCTTTAAACTGGTACACCCTTCTAATGCTCCTGATTTTATGTTAAAGTTACTTGCATAACTATATGTATAGGGTGCTGGTAAACCATTGTACTCCCTCTTTGCTTTTTCTGATATACTCTCCTCTTTGTATACCTTTGTCGCTGTAAAATATGTTCCCTTAAACCCTAAAAACTCTACTTTATTCGCTGACTTTAAATCATCCCACAACTCACTATCACTTTCTATAACTAAATTCTCTGGTACTATTATCGTCTTTAGTTCCTTACCCGTATCTGTTAAACCCTGTAATTTATTACCATTTACTACCCTAAAATACTTTATTGGTGTCGCTTCATAGCTACTTAATACTGGCTCGGCACTCGTCTGTCCGTCTGAACCTTGCTTGATATATGTTTCTAAGTCTGCTTGGCTTAATGAGTTTAATCTATCTCTTTCTGCTTGCTCTGCCTTTTCCTCCATTATCTTTGCTTCGTTCTTCTTATCTTCTATCGCTTTCTTCTTCGCTTCAACTAATAATTCTTCCTCTGTTAGCAATTCTGGTATTTTATAGCTCTTTCCATCTATTTTTGGCTCTATTTTATTCAATGTCTCATCATCTACTTCTTCTAGCTTACTGATAAATGTGAATTTTACATTATAACTACTTTCTACTAAATTGCTTCGCAACCTATAAACTATTGGTGCTTCCTGTACACTTACTTTGCTTAAATCCACTCCCAACTCTTTTGCTTCTTGCTCTAAGCTGTCTTGTGTGGTTTCTTCTTTTCCTCCTTGTGACTGTGACTGTGACTGTGACTGTGACTGCTTTGTTCCTTGCTCGTCTTTCGTCTCAGCACTTGCTATTAAACTGGTTTGCTCTGTAGTTACTTCATTTGCTGTTGCTTCTTCAGTTTTCCCTGTTGTCATTGTCATTGTTGTTGTTGCTGTTGTTGTATCGGTATCAGTAGCAGTATCAGTAGCATTTGTCGTTGTCATTGTTGTTTCCGTTGTTGTTTCCGTTGTTGTTGTTGTTGTGTTTTCTAACTCTTTCTTTATCTCGTCATCACATTCTAGCTCAATAGTATCTATCATTCCATCTATTCGAACTAACTTTCCTACCTCTAACTTCTTTGGGACACCCTTCTCTAGCAAATTATCAGTATAGTCTACTGCAACTGTTATGTTACTTCCCTCTAACTCTAAACCGTTTTCACCTAAACTTGATATTTTTCCATATATTGTCGCATCTGTATGCTCCAATTCCTCTCGGGTGTTATCTCCTGCCTTTAATATCTTACCTAATTGCTCTACTGTAAAACTGTAGTCCTCTGTTTCACTTTCTTCTTTTCCTACACCTGTTTTTCCTGTACAGCCCATTAACATTAGTGAGACGGCTAATAAACTGACTACTCCTCTACTTATTAACTTCATTCTCCTATCTTTTCTCCTTTCTGCTTTACTCGAATCTGCTCTGTCTTTCTTTGTTATTTCCTTTTATGTATGCTTGTTCTGTTTACTTTTCTAAAGCAATCTAAACTTTAACCCGTAACCATTTAGTTAGGTTTAAGAGCTAAGTCCTTTGTATCTTGCTTGCTTATACTTAAATTTATTATATATACAATATACAAACCGTGAATGTCCCCTACCTTGACCTTAATATCCCTTAGTATTTATACTTCTCTGCTTATATTTTTTACTAATAAACATTTTGGTGGACTACTAATCTACCTATTTTGGTTTACATAATAATAGATTAATAGCCTTAATTGATTACTTACTTGCTTGCTTATCTTTAGGCTCTGCTTGATTTTGTCTTAGATGACCATATAGCTATTACCAATCACAAAACACCTAACTCTCTATACTCTATATCCTATTGTCTATTTTGCTTGTAGCACCTCAATAAACCTTACACTAACTAACCAACTCATTTACTAACTAACTGGCTAACTACTCTACCAACTAATAGGCTAACTATTTCGTATTTTCTAATGTCATACCTATCTCTCTATTCTTTATTTAATAAGATTAACTGTCCTCAGAATAAACTAATAGATTTATCTAACTAACCAATTAAACTAACTAACTAGCAATTAAATAGAAAACCCATCAAAGGATAATAAGTTATTTATTTATTCATCCATTCATTTATTAAAATCAACCAGTCATTCCTCAGATACATTGTCTTATTTGACATTCTATAATAATTATATGCCCCCCTCTAAAGCACTAAAAAGGACAACCAATTTAATGATTGTCCTGAAATTTTTTTACATTTTTTATCTCTTTTTCTATATTTGTAGGTAATTTATGGTAATTGCTCCATTTTTGGTATTACCCTATGCTTTATTCTCTTTCTTCTTTCTTAGTTTACAGTACATCACATCACAGTACATTACATTCTCAATAATCTAAACTGTCTATAAAGCTTCTTTGTTGCCCATAAACCTACACTACCTAATCCTACTACAGTTCCTAATGTACCCCAACCTAGTGTATTTAACCATTTCTTCTGCTTCGCTGATTTCTTTGCTTTGCTAAAATTATTAAACACAGCTTCCTTGCGTTGCCTTTTCTTTATTTCTTCTGTGTCTTTTATGTTCTCCCTATGGGTATTAATACTCTCTCCATCTGGATACATTATTGTTATTCCCCTTAAATATGGTAGGTGTGTGTATATCTTCTGTATCGCATTTTCTCCTAAATCTACACTTGCTTTATTTAATTTATCTGAGTCGATGGTTAAATTACATAGTGCTGGTAACTCCCTATCTAAAGATTTAAAGTTAATTAAGTCTGTTAAACTTGTTACCTCTGTCTCGGTAAATGTATCTGTGTTTATTATGTTACTTATATCTATGTACTGCTTATTTAAGAATAAGTTATTGTCCAAAGCCTCTAACCTTGTTATCCTATTTCTTCCTCCTAGTTTTCTTGAAGCTGTAGTTATTACATTGTGCCAAGTGTCTCTCCTTACTATCTCTACATACTGTGGTGACTTCTCATATAACTTCTTCTTCAATTCTCCACCTAGTAAACCTACACTTACTTCACTACAATCTATCATATGCTTCTGTAACTCCTCAGCTACATTCTGACTACTTAATTCCTTACTATTGATAACATACTTACCTAACTTCCTACTTGTATATAATGCTTCTCCTAATGTTCTTGGCATCTCTAAACTTTTTTGTGATGACACTTTAGATTTCGTTCTATTTTGTGTCATTTTTGGCTCATTTTTGAGAGTTTTCGTGTTCTCTGTATAGTTTATAGTGTTTTTATTTTCGTTGAAATTTGAGCCGTTTTTGAAAGAATTTTTTATAGACTCTTTATTTTCTCCTTCTACCTTAGTTTTTGTTTCTGAGTTTGTTTGTGTCTGTGTTTTTTCCTGTGTTCCTATATAAAACTCCTTGTCCTCACTAACTACTGGCTCTGTTAAATATCTACTTAGTCTAAAGTGTGTAAGTTTTCTATATTCTTCTTCTGTTATAATACCTAACTCAAATAAACAGGCTGCTAGAATATTATTCCCTGGGTATCTCTTATCTAAAGCCGTAAGTTCTGTTTTAAATAAATTGTGCCTTATTCCATAATGTACTAAAGCATCTAATTCAGCCATACCTTGCAATTTATTCTTATCATATGTCCTTTGAATTGCTTGCTCTCGCTCTGTATCTGGTAAATACATTGATTTCATTAATACTGCATTTCCTTGTACTGCCTTATAGTAAAATACTCCTTGTGTTAGCACAGAAGTGTTTTGAGCTGAGTATCTAACTACATCTTCGTCCATTTGTATGTTATAGTAATTATATCTGTCTGAGCCAGCCCCTGTTCCTTCTGGTAAACTACCTACTATTCTATTAGGATAACTCTGTAATTCATTGTTTGGTATTACACTTGCTGGCAACTCTTGTCCTGCTATAAACCAACCCATATTTACTTGTCTGGTATCTTTAGCAATTAATAAATGCTGTTTTAAGTCATTTTTATAAGTTGTGCTTGCTAAACTGTTAAACTCGTCTACTAAACTTACTATTCTAGGTATTCTTGTAATTCCGTCTATATTAAAATCCCCATTATTAAATTTAGATACTTTGTTTACTCCTGCCTGTTGAAATATATCCCTTATTATACATCTTATATCTGTTAGGAAATATGCTCCTCCTATATATTTAGGTATATCTCCCTCTATGCTCGTCTTAACCCCTTTCTTTGCATATACTAATAAACTTGGAGATATAGAACTTCCGTCAAAACCATATAAATGCTTTCCTACACTATTAAAGGCTGGTCTCCAACCACCAGTCCACTCGGATGTCTTATTGTCAACAATTACTATCGCACCATTACCTTCGCCACTTCCTGTCTTATTCCCTACTCTGTATTCCTTATTGTCTAGGTTTAAAGCCTGTATTAATAGCGTATCCATTAGTGTTGTCTTACCACTCCCTGGACCCCCTAGCACTAAACACCCTGCATTATTTACTCCATCTATTAGTAACTTTTCTGTACCATCTGCTGTTACTCCTAATGCTATCTCGTGTCCTAATCCTTTATCATATTCTGTTAAATTACTAAAACTCTCTGCTACTGGCTCTTTTCCCTCACAAAAAGCTTCATAATCGGCATATAAATACGCATTTGCTTTATTACTCGCAAAATCCCTTAATGAATCTATCATTGTAAATACTACACAAGTGTAATTCTCTCCTTCTGGCATTTCTTCATTTAGGTACACTCCTATGCTTTTTTGTGTTGGCATATTTAATGTTGTAGCAAAACCTAATAAACGAGGTACTCTATGGTAATCTAACCCTTTTAACCCTCGCATATCTACTTGACACCCTTTTGGTAACTTGATTAATACATTCCCACCTAATCTAGTTTTTTTATAAAATACTCCAAACCTTATTTCTTCATATTTACTTTGTAACTCTTTCTTGTAAATATTTACCTTAGTTAAGTATGTTGTCCCAAATTCTTTACTTAGTATTTCTCTATTTTCTTCTACTATGTTATTAGCACAGTTATTAGCTAAACTGCTTTTTTCTTCTAAGTCTACAAAGTTCTCTGTAAATATCTTCAATAAATCTCCTGCTGTTGTGTTCCTTATCTTTCCAACACTAACATATCCGTGCTTTGCTAATATTTGTCTATATGTCAGCTTCTCTGGTGCAGTAACCTCTTTAGTTTCATCTGTATATGTATCTGTAGTTGCAGTTGTAGTTGTAGTTGTATTTACAGAGTTTTCTCCCTTTTCTAATGAAAGTAAATAAGCTAAATCCTCGTTAAACTGTCTAGGACTTCTATCATAGTCATTTTCTACTTCATTAGGCTGTGTCCCTAAAGTCCACGCTATAACTGGATTTCCATAAAATCTATTTGTCTTCTTTACCTCATCTGGTATTTTAATTAACTTGTCCTTATTCTTTAAGGTCTTAATATGAAAAACACACCTATTTATCAACACTATTTCTAACTTGTTCATTAAGTTCACCTCACCTTATTACTGTGTTCATTTATTTATTCTTTCTTTATTCTTTCTTTATTTCTCTCTACACTTATATATCTGTATATGCCCTGTCTAATTTCTACTTCCTTTCCTTACCTTTTCTACTTATCTAGGCTAGTGCATCAAAAAAAGAGAGCCTCTTATCATTGAGACTCTCCTCTCTGCAAATAAACTAGCTTAACCTTTGCTCCATTACCTATAAACTAACTTAATATCAAATCAATAGGTTTAGTTTAAATCCATTACAGTTGCGTTTGGTAAGTAGAATTTTCTTGACTTATATAATCTATCAAAACCTATCTGATTACCGTTACTATCTTTTCCTAACCTTATCTTTTGTGGGTTTCCATTAATTATCATATTGAACAATACTCCATTGTCATTATTAGCTGGGTCGTTTGTTGTTACTACTGAACCCTGTGATAAGTAACCTCCATTTGTTGTTACTGCTCCTACTAGGTTAGAACTAGCATTTGTCTGGAAGAAAACTTCCCTAAAGACTGTATATGTAGCATTAGTCCCATTATTTCCTGTGTGTTTTGGTGTCCAAGTAGGGTCAATTATACTTGTCCTTACTGGTGTGTCTGTTCCTGTTGGTATTGGTGAAGCAAATCCAGTTTCAATTACAGCTGAACTTACTACTACTCCTATACCATCACAAGCCTCTCCATACCAACCTGTGTGTGGAGCTATAGGTGAAGTGTATTTTACAAGTTCATCTGCTACATTTGAACGATTTTTGTTACTGTAGTAACTATTTCCCTGTAAACTAACACATTGATTTACCCAAGATGCTCCTAATCTTGAATTAGTTGAACTTCCTGATACTGCTACACCTAATAAAGCCTGTTTGTATTGCTGTAGTGTCTTTGCTGTTTCTACGCTATCTACATTTTTCTTACCATTTCCAAACCACATATCACTATGACTATGGTTCTCGTTCTGTACTACAGCTCCGAACTCATCAACTTGGTTTCCTAGGTATGCCATATTATTACCGTCTGCCATATTATCTGCTGGCATATCATATGTGGTTGATTTTGGTTTGCTTCCTCCTGCACTTGTATCTCGTGCTAAGTCTAACATATTATAGAAGTTTGTTACTATTGCTGTTCTCTTATTTACACTATAAACTATTGCGTGTCCGTCCTCTGTTCCTGTAGATACCTCTCCTGTACTTCTATCTATCCAGTTTGTAATATCTAAGCAACCGTGTTCGTTATCTATAGCACCTTTGTAAGCACTTAATTGTCCTATTGTTGGGCTTGTGTTCTGATTGCTTCTTAACCAACCAAACATTATTGCAGTTCCTGTACTCCATACTCTATAGTACATCTTTTCTCCTCGTAAGAGCTTTGTTGTATCTATACTAGCTGAATTACCCTTAATGTTGTCATTTACTTCTCCATTCTCACTATACCCAGAGTTTCCTGCATATTCATCACCATAGTTCGCTGATGGTTTAGTATAATCCTGACCAGACTGTAATCCATACTTTCCTCCACCAACTAACTTATTTACTGTTCCGTTGTCATTTGCATACAAGTTCACATCAATATTATTTAGTGTAATCATCGCTGCTTGTAAAATACTCTCTGCTTGTGAGTTCTTTGCTGATAAACTGTAAAAGTTCTTCGCTGCGTTAAGTTCTTTCTGTACTGAGCTACTATCTCCATATCTGTCTCTATTTGTCTTTACTAACATCGCTCTTGTTGTCTCTGGTAAGTATGTCTGCCATACCCTTATACCTATCTTTGTCCTGTTAGCTCCGTCTGTCGCACTAGATAAACTACCTGTATTTAACATATAAATAGCTCCTCCTGGAAGTACATTTCCCGCTCCCTTTGTACTAATGCTTCTCTTATGTGTAGACCATTGAGAACTATTAATCTTTAATAGATTACTTACTGGACTTGTAGCTGTTACACCAACACCATTGTTTATACCTACATCTATACAGTCATTTGTTATCATTGAACTTTGATTCTTTGCTGTTACATATACATCGTGTGTTGTTACGGCTGTCTCTCCGTCAGACCCTTTCTCTGAATATCCAGTTTCCTGATTTACTCTCTGATACCTCATTTTTGCAAATGGATAAAGGTTAATCCATAAAGGCTGTGATTGTCCGTTACTGTCAGTCCAATTATTTCTATATGAGTTTGCATTTGCTCCATAGAATGTTAGATTTGAATGTTCTGAACCATAGGCAACATCACTTACTTTAATGTTAAACTCACTTAGATTTCCTAAATCTTCTCCTGCTGTTGACTTATTTCCTACACCCTCTGCATCTATGTATGTGTCTACCAGTAATTTTCCTTTTATCTGCTTTGCTGGGGCTTCTCCTGTAAGTCCATTACTTTGTACTGTAGTGTATGTACCGTGCTGTGCTAAGCTATGTCCTTTTACATCTGATGTATGAATATGCTTGCTTCCAGAAGTTTCATATCCCCAAGCTAAATAGTTGATTGCTGGGCTATTACCATCTTTTGGACTTTGTGTATTCTTCCATACTAAGTCAAAGGCTGTATCATACATCTTTTCTGATGTTCCTACACTCTGTTGTTGCTTCTTGTCCCTTGGGGCAATACCTATATCTGTGCCTGAATAAAATCCATTTACATTACTACCCTGTGTGCCGATTGCTACATTTGCTATCTTATTAACTCCTGTAAGTGCTTCTCTTTGAGTGTTTGCAATAGCTGTCTGTTCTGAATTGGCTGCTGCTGAGGATAATACTGGTTTATCCATTCCTCTCCATACCATTACATAGAAGTTATAATTATTATATCCGTGGTAAACATCTCTCCAATATCTACCATCTGTTGCATTATCTGAATGTAGAAGATAAGGGCTACTTGTATAATCCTTAGAGTTATTAAAGCCTTCTCCTGTACCTACTGTTGCTGGTGTTGAAGTTGAACCCATACCAAAAGATACTTGTCCGTACTTAGCCATACTTCCGGCTATAAATTTATTACCAGAATATTGTGTAGCTGGATAAACTGTTACTCCTACCTCTTTTGTAGTTGTTGTTTCTCCTTGTGTTACTAGCTCTGCACATATCTTAGCAATACCATTCAATCCCCAGTTGCTATACTCTGTACCATCTAACTCTCCACTATACTCTATTCCTGACTCTCTAATTTCATATTTACTGTTTGCTGTACTATTTACATTAAATCCCTTTCCATTATTTCTGTCTTCCTCTGTTTCAAACATTCTATTTTCTGTATTTGTTTTGTATGCACTTGCAATACCATCTGTATTTACTCTCTTTGCTCCTGTATCATTCATATTAATATATAATGTATACCAAGTATCAAAGTCTGTTCTATAATATCTCTTTCTTGTGTCTGTTTCTGCACTAGATGTATCACTCGCTGTCACAAAACTAACATTATAATCACTAAATAAACTCTTAAACTCTGTATAAATATTACTACTATCTACTGAACTTAACTTCTGCATTAATTCACAACCTGTTGCTGTTTCTCCATTCTGTGCAGTTAATTTACTAGACAATAGCTTCTTTAACTCTCCTGTTACTTGTACTGTAACATTAAATGTATAAGTGTTACCACCAGAAGAACCTTGCTTCTTTAAGTTTGCTGTTCCCTTTAAAGTTAAAGAATTTCCAGTTAAATTTACTGAACTAAATGAACCAATGCTTTTTAACTGTGAATAATTCGCATTTTTATTGTTACTTTCAATGTCACTTCTTAAACTGCTATATAAATTGCTTACTTCACTACTTAATTCATTTGGATTTATTGTAATATTCTTTGTATCTGTATCGCTACTCTTATTACTATTAATCTCCTCTAAGTACCTTAATCTCTGTTGTCTCTGGAAATACTGTCTCGCTAAAGACTTATATGATACTGCTCTTGTTATCATATCTTCAGGCAAATATGTATATGCTGATACTCCATCATCGTTTTTCTCGGACGATGGGTCTTCTACATACAAAATATAGATTGCATATTTTGTTGGGTCTGTCTTTCCTGCTTCTCCTGTTTCTGTGTTATAGTAACTATTTTCAAGACTACTTACTGTATCTGCATAATAACCGTTACTAGCTACTCCATAAATATTTCCACTACCTCTTAATGTAGCGTCATATGGATGTAAGTGTGTTGTGTATCCGTAGTTTGTACTACTATAACTACCACTCTCTGCATAAACTCTCTGTACTCTATAGTTTCCTGTATTATATTTATAGTAGTTTGTGTTCTGTCCCTTATATGCTCTACCAAAGGCATATTCATAATCGGAATTTACTTGATAGTCTGTACCATTTCTTCTATGTAAATCACCTGTAAACAGATTTTGCATATTTAAAAATGTGTTCTGTGGAGAATTATAGTCTACAGTCCCATTTGTCTTTGTCTTAATTTGACTTGTTTCACACGCTTCCCCAATTAACTGACTATCATATACATTGCTATATGCACCCTTTATTCCGTTACTTGAACTATGTGTCGTATCCTTAAATATATTTAATCTCTTTGTGTATTTTCTAGCTTCTAGTATTTCTTTCCAACTTGTCGGTGTCTTTAATACTTTCTCCCCATCCATATCTTCTAACATTTTGGCTTGGAAATCTTTATTATTATAGTCATAGTTATTCGCTACGGCTGAAACTGGAATGTATTTTCCACCGTCTGGTGTCCCTGTTGTACCATCACTTAAACCATCTAAGTTTCCTTTATTATTCCATAACTGTGGCTTCTCTACTACAACTTCTGTTCCTGTCTTACTTCTATATACCTCATAAACAGGAGGGTATTCCTCATATTTTACATAGATTGAAGATGGTGTGAAGTTGTTAGGCTTCCAGTTTCCAGTAACACCTGCTGTTACATTCTTTATCCCTTGTCTCTTAATTGTTGGGTGTTCAGTATCTCCATCGGCTGTTTTTACATTGTTTAATACTGTGTTTGTAACATAATCCTCAAAGCTCTTATTCTTTGTTTCCTCTGTTGCTGTTGGGTCATCTGCTCCATTAGAAAATTCTATTGCTACATCTTTTATCTTATCATAGCCATTTTCGTCTACTGTTAAACCCTTACTTGGTGTTAATGTAGCATATCCATTCTTTGTTGCAATAGTCCCTGAAATAGTATAGTTTCCTTTTCCGTCTGTTTCTGGTGCTACCTTTATTGTCTCATTTGTTCCGTCTACCTTATTTATCATATTGTATTGATTTAGGTTTCCTTTTATCTTTACCTTTAAAACAATACCCATTCTATTTGTCTTATTGTCAGTTGCATATGCTTTCGCATCTTCACTTGTGGCTACTACATCTAAACCATTGTTTATACTTGCTGATATATTTGCTATACTCTGTGGTGTGCCTGCTCTATCTGAATTTGTATCTTCAATGATTGCTCTCCAAGGGTCTGCATCTGTCACACCTGAATGTGTCTTGATATATGTATCAACATTATTAGTAACATTACTACTACTATTACTAGTATTTCCATCAGATAAACTTGCTGTATCAAAGATTGTTCTCCTTGTGTATATACTTTGTCCATCTTCTGTCTTATAAACAGCAAAGTCTTTTGTATTATTCTCTTTTACGGCTTCACTATATTTATCTAAAAACTCTCTATATGAACTCTGTTTATCCTCTTTATCATCTACATACGCTCCATTTACTGTCGCTGGCTTTACTACTGCTTCCTCTACTTCTAATGTAATTTCTTTTCCATCTTTATCTTTTATTGTGTAGTATCTATTTACATTTAGAAGTTTATCAATTCCCTCTACAGCAGTCCATACCCCTGGAATGACACTGCTATCAAATTCGTCTGTTGCTATCTCTAACGGTACTATCTTTCCATCTACTTCTGTTGTTAATAAAGCATCTACTGGCATACCCTTACCCCAGATAACATAACTCTGACCGTATGCACCCTGTAAGCCTAGATTGTTTCCGTCTAATGTTCCTACACTACTCTGTGCTTTTACTAACCCTGCATTTAATATATAATTATTTACTGCTAATACTAAACTTCCTTCATTAGAACCTGTATTTGCTGTTATTGCATCGTTTAATACCCACTTGTCAGAAGACATCTTCTGTATATTTCCTAAGTAATTATTAGTATAATCTGAGGCTGTTGCTGTGTCACCTTTTTCTGCTTTAACAGCTAAATCTACTCGTCTTGGTACTACTAATAAAGAGTTTTCTCCATTTAACTTCTTAATTACATTCTGAAATGCTGAGTTATTATCGTCATAGCCACCGTCAAACCCTCTTGCTAAACCTACTGCTATGTATGTGTTTATTCCAAATGTGTTTAAGTATGCTGACTGTACCTCTGCATTTGAATTTACTTTCTTCCCATAAACTGGATTGAAAGCCTTTCCTGTTACTACTGGATTTAATATGTTACTCTCACTTAAAAGTACATTTGCCTGTGTTCCTCTTACATCTTTATATCCCTGTGTCTGTAAACCTAATAAACCTGTGTCTCCACCATAGTTATACAATACACCTTTGTGTTCACTTGTTATATCGGCTTTGGATAACATTTCTTTAGATGTCTTTGTTGTCCCATCCAATAAATTTCCTGTATTAGCCTGTGTAAACAATGCTTCTGTCATCTGTCCTACCCAGTTCTTTGGCATTGTTACATATGTCTTTTCCTTTATTGCTCCTGTACTTGATGTGTTAATATGCTTGATTGAAAGTGGATTAAATCCAAATGCTATTGGTACTCGTACAAAGCCGTCTGAAAGTTTGTCGTTTCCGTCTATAATATCTTTCAATACTTTTCCATTATGTACTGTTATCTGACCATTTTCACCATCTAAACCTGCTGTCTTGGCTTCTGCTAATTTCTTTGCATTACCTACTTTAGCATATGTTGTGTTATCCAATGGTACAGAACCATAAACTGTGTCTTTTGTTATTTTGTCTGCTGTAATTGAATAAGCACCTTTCCAACCACTTCCTGTTTCAATGGTAGCTCTACTCTTGTCATTTGCTAATAAAGTTGCGTAGCTTAATATCTGTTTCCATTTATTTGTTATGTTATCCTCTATGTACTGGTTTTCAATACCTGTTGAAGTATCTAATCCATCCATTCCAAATCGGTTTAAGATATAAATTCCTAATGCTATATCCTTTAGCTTACTTGTATTACCTAAACCGAAATTCTCGGATACCAATGTTTCTACTGCTTGTTGTGCTAACTTCCCATCTGTATCCTTATATTCAGCTTCAATTTTATCGGCTACGGCATTTCCAAATTCCTCAAATGATGCTGATAAACTATTACTATTACTACTACTACTACTTTCTCCTATTCCTATTGGGATTTTTATTGTCCCATTTAAAAGTACCTCACTACTTAATGCTTCATTGACAAACGCATTTGTTGATACTCCATTTTTATCTGTTGAAGCCTTTGCAAGCTGTAATGTAGCCTGTAATATAGCTTTATTTGTGTTCTCTGTCTGCTCATTCTTCTTTCCTACATATTCCATTGAAGCTGTCTTTACTTTATCTCCGTCTAGGAAAATATGTGTGATTGAACCTATATTTGTCTTCTTTAATAAACTTTCATCTCTTGTCATATCTGAATTGATAAGACCTATCCCACAACCTGTATTTTTATTTAATTCGTCTACTACTTTCTTCCAATTTTTAGTAGGAAATACAGAATTAAGTGTATCTGATGGCTTTCCTGTCATATTAAAGAAGTCTGTTTTATCAAAACATAGTGCTTTTGCTAATGCTGTAAAGAACTGTGGCTGGCTATATCTATAACAGCTTTCCCCTAATGAGTACATATCTCTTAATGTTACTGCTGTTTGGTTACTTGCACTACCTAAACTTCCTCCGTAAATTGAAACATAAGGTGAAATGATTAAACGGTATTCGCCTTTTGCTCCAGCATACTTATTTCCATCAAAAATACTGGCTTCGTCACCTGTTAAACTAGTATTTTTTATTACATCAGTTCCTGTGTTTTTTGCTACTCTGGAAAATAAAATTTGATTTGTAGGGTTAGCTCCTCCCTCTGTAGCAATATAATTTACTAAGGCAGCTAAATTCTGTCTTGGAATATACTCTGTCTTCTTTGTTGTTGCATTTACTGTTTCATACAAGAAATAATCTTTAATTAAATCTCTCTGTCCTGCTGTACTACCACTTGATATATTAATAGGTAAATCAGCATCTGTCATTTCGTACTGAGAACCTTTCTTGGATATATCTAGTGGAGATAGGATTTTGATGGTGCTTGTATCAACCTCACTTCTGTTTAATTGAGATTGAGCCTCCTTATTTCCCAGACCATACTGAAAATCTGTATATTCATAACCTTTTTTTGTATTTGTTTGAAAGCTTTTTAGCCCATTTCTAGTTAAATAAATTGGTTTACCTATATACCTCACGCCATCAATATTTTCTATCTTAATATCAGCGTTGTCCCAACATTGGATTATTTTTTCTCTACGAGACTCGTCATTTTCTTCCATTATTACATCATCGGGCATTTGCAAAAATATCAGCTGTATTTTATACCCTGTTGCATTGAAGTTACTTGTCTTGTAGGCTAAAGTTCCACTACCGTTACTACCTGTTGTTGGGGTTGTGTCATTTATTGTGGTTCCTACACCACCACCATTTGGCTCAGCTGCATAAACATTAGGTACTAAACCCACTACCATTGCAACTGATAGTATCAGACTTACTATTTTTCTTAGTGTGCTACTCATTTTTAATTCCTCCTGTACCTTTTTATTTCTTTTTATTATTTTTAAACCTTACTTTCTACATTGTGTTGTGTTGTATTACATTAATATACATATATCATATAAAGCTAAGATACAGCACTAAGGGTTATTCTCTGTCACTTGTAGATACCTCACCTTCATTTAAAATTATTTTTTTCTTTCATTTTATTTATTTGGTTCACTAACCCCTTCATAGATATACCTTTATATGCCCCTCAAGGGTTATCGAAAATAAATTTATATTTTCTTGTCATTTTCTAAATATGTAATTTTAAAGCTACTATTCCCTTAATAAACCTATTATTTTTATAAAAACACACTCATAAATCACTAACATTTTTCGACAATTTGCACCGTTTATTGTACTATTTATATTAAAATATTTTAAAAATCGCTATATTTTTTGTTCATTTTTCTCTTTATTTTTATATATTTACTAGACATCCGTAAAAAAATGATATATAATGAATTTAATATCTGATTGTTTATTCTTACTATGTTAAATGAATGGGGATGTGCTTATGGTGAAGAATTGCTTTGTTATAATGGGATATGGTATCAAAAATAAACTTAACTTAGATTTAACATACAACGAAATTATTAAACCTTGTCTTGTAGAAACAGGACTTGTTCCTTACCCGTTGTACAACGATGACAAATTCAATGCTTTTAGATGTGATGAGATAATTGGCACTACTATTATAGATTATAAGTATGTCATATGTCTAAGTGAAGCCGATATAGTTATAGCCGATATTAGTACCTTAAACGCTAATGCCATATATGAACTTGGAGCTAGGCACGCACTAAAACCGAAGTCTACGATTGTGTTGTGTGCAAAGGAAAAAGGAAAAGAGTTTAATTTTTTTGACCTAAATCATAATCCAATTCTATTTTATGAACACAAAGGGAATTATTTAACAAAAGATACAATAAATAAAACGAAAACTAAGCTAAAAAACTTAATTTTTCAAGCCATTTACTCTGAAACTGAGTTCCCTGATAATGTAATCCATATGGTTTTGTCTAATAAACCTTCTCATTACAACAGTATGATAATCAACAATAATGGTACATATTTGCAAAAACCAACGGGTAGCATATACAAAAACTACACAGAGGGGCTACAGGCACTAGACGAAAAGAATTTTTGTTTAGCCGAAAATTACTTTAATAAATTACTGCAAGAGGACAACAATGAGGAAAATATATTATTGTTGACTTTAGCCAAATATAAAAAAGCTGAACAAGAAGAAAATCCTACAGAGCTACTAGAATGTCTTAGTATTATTAATAATAACATAGACTTATCTAATTCAAATTCAGAAATATTATTTGGTAGATTAGCTGCTATTAATTTAAGACTTTTTAATTTGGGGTATGGAACTAAATATTATTATGATGCGTTAGAAAATTATCATAAAGGCTCTACTTTAGATACAGAAGATTTGTATTGTTCCAGAAATTATTGTGCAACATTGGTTAGAGTATATGAAATAACCAAAGATAAAAACAACATACTAGAGTATTACTATACAGCAGTACACCACGCAAAAATCTTTAAAGAAAAGAAAATACAAACAACAAACTTCACGCCTCAGAAAAGTGCATACTATGAAGCTAATATAAGAGATTTCAATGCAATTATTAATTGTGGTTATTTAAACTATGAAAAAGATGTAGCTAAAATTAAATCAAATATATTAATTTCTGATTTACAAAAGAAAACAATAATAGATGGAATGATAAAATTACAGGAGGATTTGACATATATCCGTAATGAAATTAAACCTTACCTAACAATAAACAACTAATTGCAAAGTGTTATCTAAAATTGCAAATATTGTCGTTTCTAATAGAGTAATTAGGTACCCCGTTAATATCGTTACTGCTAAAAGACTAGTCTATAAAATCATATTAGTAGTATAAAGGATGTTTCTCGTACCTCATTAAAATTATTAATATATATACAGATAAATGTTTAGTGTTTAAGTTATTAATAAAATAACTCTTTTTATTTTAGTAATTACTAGACAGCTGTAAAAATATAGAATATAATGTAGTATAAACAAAGGATAACTACATATTAAACATAAAGGATGTGGAATTTTAATGGATAGATATAAGATATACCCAAAACAATTTCGAAATGAACATATACCTATAGAAAAAAACTCTTGTTTTTTTATTATGCCATTCGCATCAGAGTTTGACATTGTGTATGGTACTATAAAAGATGGTTTATCTGAGGAATATTTATGTAAGAGAGTTGATGAAAGTAAACTGTCAACCCCTATATTGAATAAAATTCTTGTTGAAATTTTAAAATCTCAGTTTATCATTGTTGATTTATCTGGTTCAAACCCTAATGTTTTTTATGAGCTAGGAATTGCTCATACATTTAAGGATGCACAAAATATATTTTTAATAAAGAATAAAAAGTCAAAAGTTCCGTTTGATATAGCACAGCTTTCTTATATAGAGTATGACATAGACAATTTGAAATATATGGTTGTCCAGTTAAAAAAGGCTATTACAGAAAACAGGTTTTTTTCGGACTTAAATGAAGCTTTAAATGTTCACGGAATAACTAAACTTAATCAAGAAAATCAAGACTTTTCTTTAGAAGTAATATATTCTATTTTAGATGATTACTTAGCTTTAGCTGTTGATATTCTTAACTCTAATAATGAAATTAAAGAAACGGAAGTTGTTCATTTTTTAGATTGGTTACACAAAAGGGTAAGGTTTAAGATTCAAGAATTAGAACAAAATGACTTAAAAATAACATTAAATCTTTATTTTGAAATATTACTTTGTTCATATAAGTATTGCAATATCGAGATGTATTTAACAAATATTTTATCTGACTTTTTCTCTATGAGCAACTTAAGTGATAGTGAAATTACAGCTTTCCAAACAGATTGTGCACTAAAGTTTGCTAATAACAAGGTACAGTTAAACATAGTAATGCCTTGGATTATAGCTTATTTTAAAAAATCAAAATTTGCAAATATAGATTTAAACAGGTATAGATTAGAGTCCTTTTTACTGACTACAAATTTCACCGAAGTAAATAGAATGATTTGTTGTGCTGTTTGTGACAAGGACTCTCATATAAGAGAACATTTTGCAAATATTATAGGCGAAAAAAGGCTAACTGAAGCTACAGATATTCTTGCAACACAGTTAAATGGTGAGAAGAATTATTATACTGCAGCTAGTATAATTGAAGCTTTAGGTGAATTGAAGGCAGTAAATAAAATATCTAGTATCTTACAATGGATTGAAGATAATAAAGAAGAAATATTAGCTACAAAAAATTACTTTGTTTTAAGGCATACCTATATTTCCTTGTCAAAACTCGACTCACAAATAGCAAAAGAGTTTAACAAGGTTTTTTCTGAATACATAATATAGCAATTCTAGTGAAAATTAGCCACAAATTTATTTTGTGGCTATTCTATATTTTATACAAAAGTTTTCTTATCCTATTTATATCTATATATTCAATTAAATTTTCTATATCCATTTTAAGCATTATTTGTTTAACTAGATATTTTATATACCCCTTTTGTTCTTTAACTATCTGTGTTGAAGAAAACATACACTCCAACATTGAAGAACAACACTTATCAAAATAGGAATAATATTGGGTTGGTTTAAACATATTTTTTTCAACTAGGTACTCTTTTAACTCTGTAAAATTCTCAATCAAATCATCAATATATTTTTCTGAAAATGTGTGCATAATTGAGTGTTCTCTTTGATAATAATGTAAATAATTATCAGCTAAAAGTATAATACTCTTACTGTTTAAAAGCACTTTATATGAAAAAGAAGTATCCTCGAAAAAAAGATTAGAAAACTTTATTCTCTTGTCAAAAGAAGAAGTTCTAAAAATTTTATTCCCAACTAAAGCACTTATTGGCGAATCTTGTGCCACCTCTCTTGATAGTAAGGTTACTCCAAATTCTCCACTAATTATATTGTTTGTATAATTATATCTTATTGTGGAGCTGGTTGAGTTTTCGTGCTCTGTTTTAACTCCGAAGATAGCTATATCACAGTCTTTATTGTATGTAAGAGCCTTGACCCCTGCTTCATATGTAAGAGTATCAACCCAATCATCACTATCCAAAAAGCAGAAATATTCTGTATTAATCATTTCAATTCCAATATTTCTTGACTCTCCTTGACCTAAATTATGTGAGTTTGTAATAATTTCCACTCGACAATTATCTTTAAATTCACTTAATATTGAAAGTGTTTTATCCGTAGAAGCATCATTTACCACCAACAACTTAATTTCCTTCAATGATTGATTTAATACAGATTCAATACAACGCTTTAAATACTCCTCTGTATTATATGTCGGAATTATTACTGTTAAACTGTATTTACTTTCCATTATTATATCATCCTTTCTTTATAAAACTATCTATATACCTAAAGTGGTTAAAAGATTGCTGTTTGATACTAACTGGAATTTTAAATGGAATTATTCTATTATGTTCAGCATATTCAATAGATAAGTCGTTACATTTAGCTATTTCAATGGAGTTACCTATAAAACCTAAATCCACCAAGAGATTTTGTGTTTTAATGTTATATATTATAGGGAAAACAGGTATTCCTGCACTTAAAGCTAAAACTATCGAGTGAAACCGTGTTCCCAAAATAAATTCATTACTAAGAAAATCCTTTAAAAATAAATCCGTATCTCCAGTATATTCTACCTTATGAATATGCTCCTTATCATTAACTTTATTGAAAATCATATTTACTGATATATTATCAAGTTGTTTATTACAGAAAGAATAGAGTCTAACCTCAAATCCCTTTTGTATGTACGAATTACATATTTTGGCTAAGTTTTCAATACAGGAATTATTGTCATATTTTGGTAATCCTATCCTATTGTTATTGTAAATACAAGATACACCGATAGAATGTTTCTTTTCTTGTTTATTCAGAGGGTATCCAAATAAAATATCTGGAGCATATGAAATATTCTTCATATCCTTAAATAAGCTAAAAGAATAAACATCTCTAAAGGTAATATACTCTAATTTCTTAAACCATTCTTTATGTAATTGATAATGCAATATATCATCATAAGGTCCAAAGTTAGCACCAATAATAACAAAAGGTATTTCCAAAAAATATCTATACTGTTTATTAAACAAAAACTTATCATAAATTTTGCTATTATCAGAAGGTTGCATAAATAAAGAACCACCTATGAGTATCTGTAGCTTAATAAGTGACCTATAGTTTTTAATATCATCCTTTTCGTATAGCAATTTTAAATTTTGTATCTTTTCAAATGCCTTTCTAAACTCATAAGGACAGTACATTACAAAACAAGTTTGTTTATATTGAAAACAAAGATGTTTAACAAATAAATCATCACCTAAATTACAAGCTGCATAAAATATTATCAAAACCATTAAACCACACTCCTATATTCTTAGATAATATGTAGTTATCCTTTGTTTATAAATATACTGAGTATTATAATCTACCATACTAACTGCTTTTACTTAAGAGGTATAGTACACAAATTAAACTAAAATAAAAATAATAATATATTATTAATTCCCCTTCTAATATTTCTAAGAGTTTTTTACCAATAACAAAAAGAGGTCACTTCTATCAGCAACCTCTTACCACTCCGATATATAGTCTTATTCTAATTAGAGTAACTAAATATTCACCCTTAAATTATCGAACTGACCTAAATACATCTTCAAATTGACTTGACATTAATGTTTTACAATGCCACCCTGTGTTTGTTGTATAAATATATTCGCACCAGTCTCCCAAACCTAAATGTCTTATTTCGCCTTCTGTTCCTTTATCTGTTGGTTTTAGTGACTCTGCAATTTTATTCCAATCTAATGATGTATGTCCTTCTCCTGTCTTTGGATTATATAAATAATCCCCATTTCCACTATATGTGTTTTCATCTGAACAAATTTTATTGTTTTGGATATATCCTAATTTTACACTTAAGCTACCATCACTTAGTTTAACTTCCCCATAGTTTGCAATCTTATGGTTTACATACTCTCCTGTGTTTGACAAGAAAGTTAAGTCTCTACCCATATCTAAGGCTACTGGCTGGTTTGCTCCGATTACCCCACTCTTTTCATCTTTGACTACTTTGATTGAAGTACCATCTGCTTTAATAAATGTATCTCCATCTATTGCTCCTCGTCTTGTTGGGTCTGTCTGCTTTAGTGTTGTATTTTCTACTCCCTCTGTCTTATCTATCTCTTTATCTGCTTCTGGTATTGTTACTTTTGCTCTCTTTTCTGGGTTCACTGCCTTGTCTATAATTATTGCTGAGTCTTCTCTTGTTAAGTATTTATTTGGGTAGAACTTTGCTTCACTATCTCCCTGTAAAATTCCTGCTTCGTATAAACTTAAAATGTTATCTGCATTTGCACATCCTGAAACGGATTCTTCTATCTCTCCTGTTAAGTCAGATATTGTTAATTCACTCCAATCTCCAATGAGCTTCTTACCACCATTTCTATTCTCGGCTACGCCCATTGTTACATAAAGGTCATTTCCCTTTAGTGCCTTTAAACCTTGATAAACCATCATTGCTGCATCCTGTCTTGTGATTGGTGTGTCCCAGTTTCCTCCTGTTGAGTTGGTTTCGTACCCTGAGCCTATACCTAAAACTCGTGCCCCTACAATTAAGTCAAAGGCTTTTCCTCCCCAAAAATCGTCTAATAATCCCATCTTTTTATATGTGTTATATTCACTATCTCCATAAACTGAGTCTATTACCTTAGACTCCTTTAAAGCCTCTGCTAACTTCGTACCGTCTGGGTCTAAGCTGTTTACTACCATACTAAGGAACTCTAACTTAGTAATTGTTCCCTGTGGTCTGAAGGTGTTATCTTCTGGATAACCTTTAATTCCTCCTGTGGCTAATAAACTTTCTACTGAGCTTCTACTGTAATCTCTGATTGAACTATCATCACTAAATCTAGTTGATGCCTGTGTATTATATACAAAATGCTCCTGCAAAGGAATGGTTGCCACATTAATAGAACCTGCTGCTGCTAAAATTGCTAAGGCTCTTAATGTTATTCTTGATATTGGTACTCTTGTTTCTTCTTTCATAATTCTTTTACCTCTCTTTTATTTTTACAACATAGAGGTTTTATTTTTCTAATAGCTTTGCTCTATGTTTTTATTTATCTCTATTATAATACTTTAAAAACAGAAACTCAAGTATAAAAATATAAGTGAAGTATTTATTTTATGTATCTATATCTGAAATATTGAAATTTCTTTCTATTTCACCCCAAATTTGAATGTTTTATTTTCTGTGTATAAATTATCACAAAAATCATTTTCTCTTAAATTTAACCCAAAATAGAAAGATTTAGAGATAAACAATCATATCTCCGATAAGAGAAGTATATATTTTCTCTTTAAGACCATAAACCATTAAACCTATCACTCCAGCTCCCTATCTCCAACCACTTACTCCTAAATCCACTCAGAGCCAACACCGTACTTCTAAATGTCATTTCCATGCTCTGATAAACTCTTAAACAACATTCCTATTTCTAAACACCTCAATACCCTTTAACTACTAGCTACTACTTTTATTAACTTAAAACAACCCATCAAAACATAATAATATTATTAAAACTGGTTATTATTCTATTTTCGTTTGCTTTCCTCATTATATAATAAAGGAATGTCCCCCTCACGAACACTTTTTTACTCCAAACTTTTTTACTTTCTATGTTTTAAGTGCATCTGTTAGTCTCAAAAATTTTTTCAGAAAAATTTTCTTGTCCGTTACTTTCATTCCAATAGCTATGTTCCTAGTAATTCTTCTTTCTATCTAATAAACACAATAACTATTTCTATACTTACAACCCTAAGTACATTATAGCATTATGAATAAATATCAAGGTGTGTATATGTCCACTTTCGGGGTGCCTATATATATACAGTATATGTCCACTTAACTTTATTTTCCTGCTTTAACACCCTTCTAGCCTTTAAACTTTCAATTTTTAGCTATCTCGAAAATTACTGTTTCTACTGTAAATGTCCTTCTGTTGCATATGTTCCTAGTAACCTTTCTATATTCAACAACTATATACTTTTTTCTTCTGCTCCGAACTGATATAGAACCACTAATAAATATGTAATACCTTTAGATTGACTTTTACACCAAAAGTACACCAATTTTATACCAATTAAATGATAAAATCCGATAAATAACGGTAAAATTTGATAAATATGTCCTTAATTTCTATCATTTTGCAAGAACCCAAAACAACCCTGTGATATGCTATTTTACTGGCATTTTAAAATATTCTCTGTATGCTTTCTTCTTAGCCCACTTTTTACTCAAAATATTGTTTACATTTTATAAAAAAATTTTACTATTGTTTACTTCCATACATTTATCCCACAAAAATATGGTTCAAAATAAAAAAGATACCAAAGATTATGTCATATTATGCTAATTTTTAGTTTATTAATTTTTACATCTCTACTTGATATTTTTTATATATGTAATTATAATTATACTTGGATTTTTAGGCAAGGAGATAATATACAATGAAAAAATTCATCGCACTAATTTTAGTGGCACTATTTACACTAAGCACATTTTCTATAGCAAACGCCAATGACTATTTACCCTATGTTGAAAAACCAACACAACTTACATATCAGCCAGATAATGTAACACTTAACATTATGGGTAGGACAAGTCGAGCTTTTAATGTTGTTTATTGTAACGGTCGCCTTTGTGTTCCTCTCTATGACACAATTACCGCTATGGATGGTACATATTCCTTAGTAAATGACGATTGCAAAATTACAATTAGTGGAAAAACTATAGATATTTCAACAAAGACAAAGGACAGCAACAGAGTTGTTACTTGCTATTATAACAACATATGTTACATTTCACTTTATGAGCTTTTGACACCATTTGACTATATTGCAACTGTAGACATTGGTGCAAACAAGGTCAATATATTGAAACATTCAACAAATATGCCAAATAGTCAGCTTGCAAAGACTACAGCTACAAAATCAGCCTATATAAGATTAGAGGATATTGTAGCTGACGGTATGGATACTACAGCCGAACCTAACTATACTATTGAAAACCTTGAAAAATTAAGATATACAGCTGAATACTTATATACAAAAGGCGAACAATACTATATAGCATGGGTTCCTGTATATTCAAATCCAGCAACAAAAACATGGAATGATGTAAGTGTTACATTTAACCTTTATAATGCTTATTTTGTCTATACTCTTGATTATATGGTAGACCATGGTGGTCACATCGGTTTACACGGCTACACACACCAATATGGCAAAGATAAAAGCTGTGTAGGCTATGAATGGGGTTCAAAAACACCTTATACTCGCCAACAACAGATGCAAAGAATGATTTATGCTAAAGAAACTTGTCATCGTTTAGGCTACACAGAGGAATTTTTCGAATTTCCTCACTACGGAGCAACAAAAGACCAGTTAAGGATTGCTGAGAATTACTTTGATGTTATTTATCAGTCATATCCAAAGCAGGAGCTTATAAATCAGTTAACATATACTACTGAATCAAGCAAAAAGGTGTACTATGTTCCAACACCAGCCGATTATGTTCATCATTTAGGGGATTTAAACGGCATTTTAGGCAGACTTAATAATTCTATGGAAAATAACTATACAATGAGTCTTTTCTATCATCCTGTATTAGATATAAAGAAAATTACAACATATACTACTGCTGACGGTGTCAGATTATGGTATTACTCTGACCAAGGTATGTTGCCAAATATTATTGAATATATGAACAGCCACAACTATAAATTTGATAAAATAAAGGAAGATTAATATGCGATTTACCTATTGCCCTGATTGCGGAACAAAGTTAATACAGAAAGAAGTCGGCGACGAGGGTTTTATGCCCTATTGCGATAACTGTAAAAGCCTCTTTTTGATATGTTTTCTTCCTGTATTATTGCTTTGGTAGCAAATGAAAAACAGGAAGTAGCACTTCTTAGACAAAACTATATATCAACCGATTACTATAACTTGGTTTCAGGATATATGAAACCGGGAGAAACAGCCGAGGAAACGGCAGTAAGAGAAGTTGGAGAGGAATTGGGCTTAACAATAAATGAGCCTAAAATAACAGGAACATACTGGTTTGATAAAAAAGATATGATTATGATTGGTTTCTTAGCTGAAACCCATAAAACAGATTTTAAACTTTCCGGAGAAGTGGACTCTGCCCTTTGGATACCAGCAGAAAAAGCACTTACAATGGTCCACCCAAAAGGTAGCGTATCCCACACCCTTGTAGAAGAATATTTGAAAACCATATGATGTTAAGGCATAACCTTTGGGTTGTGCCTTTTTTATGGATAAAATTATATTGTTTTTAATAATAGAAAAACAGCAAAAAAGCCAATATTTTAATTTAGAGTTTTATTTATAATCTAAATAATTATCAGTCAATTTTTTATTTTCTTTGTAAATTTTATAATTTGATTAATATTACTATCCAATAGTTTGAATATCATATTAAATTTTGATATAATATTTATCAATAAATCTATATATTATACTGGGCATTACTAATTTTAGATAAACACTCCATACAAGCAAAAGTTGATTAGTTTATAAATATATAAACTGGCTAATACCTTGTAATATTATAATATTGATTTGAAGCAAACAACAATATTAAAAAGCATTTATTTTATAATTTTATAATAATAAAGTCATAAACATATAAAAACTACCAATCATATTTACATTAGCTTACATAACAATCTACTAACTGAAAAAGACACACTATAACCGGTGTCTTTTTTATTTATCATAATACAAATTTACAAAACATACATTTCCTTCTTCTTATAAAACTATTTAAGAATTTAATATTTTATAATATTTCCATTTATTCCAAATAAATCCATATATTCACAAAAAGAAAAGCTGGTGCAGAACACCAGCTTTTTAGAAAATTTATTATATAAGATAATTAGTTTTTAGAAATTAAATATTATAGAAAATCAAGATTTTTGATTAAAAGCACACTTCAGCTACGAACCCTGAAGTGTAAAGTAGCATTAAATAATATTAAAATTATTCAATGATAGAAACAACAGAACCAGAACCAACAGTTCTACCACCTTCACGGATAGCGAATCTAAGACCCTGTTCCATAGCGATGTGGCTGATAAGTTCGATAGTCATTTCTACGTTATCACCAGGCATGCACATTTCTGTACCTTCTGGAAGAGTGATAACACCAGTTACGTCAGTAGTTCTGAAGTAGAACTGTGGACGGTAGTTGTTGAAGAATGGCTTATGACGACCACCTTCATCTGCCTTTAATACGTAAACCTGAGCTGTAAACTTCTTGTGTGGAGTGATTGTACCAGGAGCAGCTAATACCTGACCTCTTTCGATTTCATCTCTGTTAACACCTCTAAGAAGTGCACCGATGTTATCACCTGGTTCAGCATCATCAAGAAGCTTGTGGAACATTTCGATACCAGTTACAACAACTTTTCTTGATTCTTCTACAAGACCAACGATTTCAACTTCGTCCTGAACCTTTAAGATACCTCTTTCTACTCTACCAGTAGCAACAGTACCTCTACCAGAAATAGAGAATACGTCTTCTACAGGCATAAGGAAAGGCTTATCTGTATCTCTTTCTGGGTCAGGGATGTATTCATCAACAGTTTCCATTAACTTGATGATAGCATCGCCCCACTTGCCAGATGTATCCTGAAGAGCCTGGTAAGCAGAACCTCTGATGATTGGGCAACCTTCGAAGCCGTATTCTTCAAGAAGTTCAGTGATTTCCATTTCTACTAAGTCAAGAAGTTCTTCATCGTCAACCATATCACACTTGTTCATGAATACTACGATGTAAGGAACGCCTACCTGTCTTGAAAGAAGGATATGTTCTCTAGTCTGAGCCATAGGACCATCAGTTGCAGCAACAACGAGGATAGCACCATCCATCTGTGCAGCACCAGTAATCATGTTCTTAACGTAGTCAGCATGTCCTGGACAGTCAACGTGAGCGTAGTGACGCTTAGGAGTTTCGTATTCAACGTGAGCAGTAGAGATAGTGATACCTCTTTCTCTTTCTTCTGGAGCCTTATCGATGTTTTCGAAATCTACCTGTTCACCTAACTGATATCTATCATGTAAAGTCTTAGTGATAGCAGCTGTTAAAGTTGTCTTACCGTGGTCAACGTGACCAATTGTACCAATGTTTACATGTGGTTTAGTTCTCTCATAATGTGCCTTAGCCATTTTAAAATGTCCTCCTTAAAATTAATTAAAATTTTAGTAAATCGTGCTTACTATGCCGACAAAAAAGCCGACTTATACACTAGATTTATTATACAAAATTTATAAGAATTTTGCAAGTATTTTTTAGCAATACTTGCAAAATTAATTATATCTAAATTATTCTGCCTTACCAGCAGCAATCTTTTCCTGAATACTCTTAGGAACTGGTTCGTAGTGGTCAACTTCCATTGAGTAAGTACCACGACCCTGAGTGCTTGAACGAAGGTCAGTTGAGTAACCGAACATTTCAGCAAGTGGAACATAAGCATTAATAAGCTGAACTCCACCATTCTGAGGTTCCATACCTTCAATTCTACCACGACGAGAGCTTACATCGCCCATAACATCGCCCATGTATTCTTCAGGAACAGTAATTTCAACCTTCATTACAGGTTCAAGTAACTGTGGAGCTGACTTCTTCATGGCATCCTTGAACGCCATAGAACCAGCAATCTTGAAGGCGATTTCAGAAGAATCGACTTCATGGTAAGAACCATCGTAACAAACGGCTCTAATACCAACTACAGGGAAGCCACCGATTACACCGGCCTGCATAGCTTCCTGGATACCAGCATCAACAGCTGGGATGTATTCCTTAGGAATAGCACCACCAACAACTTCGTTAACGAATTCGTATGGCTTGTCGCTATCTGGTGGAATAACTTCGAAACGAACTTTACAGTGACCGTACTGACCACTACCACCTGACTGACGCTTGAACTTACTATCAACATCAACATCATGGCCAAATGCTTCACGGTATGCAACCTGAGGAGCACCTACATTCGCTTCTACCTTAAATTCTCTTAAAAGTCTATCAACAATGATTTCGAGGTGAAGTTCACCCATACCAGAAATGATTGTATCGCCAGTTTCCTGGTTAGTGTAAGTTCTGAAAGTTGGGTCTTCTTCTGCAAGCTTAGCAAGAGCAATACCCATCTTATCTCTACCAGCCTTAGTCTTAGGCTCGATAGCAACAGAAATAACTGGGTCTGGGAAGTTCATTGATTCAAGGATAACTTCGTTATCTTCGTCACATAATGTATCACCAGTAGTTGTAAGTTTAAGACCTACAGCAGCGGCAATATCACCAGCGTAAACCTTATCGATTTCCTTACGGTCGTTAGCGTGCATCTGAAGGATACGACCAATTCTTTCCTTCTTACCCTTTACAGAGTTGTATACATAAGAACCAGATTCGAGAACACCAGAGTAAACTCTGAAGAATGCAAGCTTACCAACGAATGGGTCGTTCATAATCTTGAATGCAAGTGCTGCGAATGGTTCTGAATCAGAAGAATGTCTTTCAACAATAGTTTCTTCATCACCTGGAATGTGACCCTTAATAGCAGGAATATCAGTTGGTGCTGGCATGTATTCAAGAACACCGTCAAGCATCTTCTGAACACCCTTATTTCTATAAGCTGAACCGCAGAATACAGGAACTGCTTCACAAGCGATACAAGCCTTTCTAAGAGCCTTCTTCATTTCAGGAATTGTAAGTTCTTCTTCCATAAGGTACTTGTCCATAAGAGCTTCATCAGTTTCAGCGATGAGTTCAACCATCTGCTGATGATATTCGTTAGCCTTATCAACCATATCTTCTGGAATATCTTTAATTTCAACTTTAGTACCCTGCTTATCTTCATAGTAGTAAGCCTTCATTTCCATAAGGTCAATTACACCTACGAAGTCGTCTTCAGCACCGATAGGAAGCTGAACAGGTACTGGATTAGCACCAAGTCTATCTCTAATCATATCTACAACACGGTAGAAGTTAGCACCCATAATGTCCATCTTGTTTACGAAAGCCATTCTAGGTACATTGTATTTATCTGCCTGTCTCCAAACTGTTTCAGACTGTGGTTCAACACCACCCTTTGCACAGAATACAGCAACAGAACCATCAAGTACACGAAGTGAACGTTCTACTTCAACTGTGAAGTCAACGTGACCCGGTGTATCAATGATGTTGATACGATGCATAGGACCAGCGTTCTCAAGACCGTGGTTAAGCTGCCACTGAGTAGTAGTAGCGGCAGAAGTAATTGTAATACCTCTTTCCTGCTCCTGCTCCATCCAGTCCATTGTAGCTGTACCTTCGTGAGTATCACCAATCTTGTAAGTACGACCTGTATAGAACAAAATACGTTCTGTAAGGGTAGTCTTACCTGCATCGATATGCGCCATAATACCAATATTACGGGTTAATTCAAGCGGGCATGCTCTTGACACACTTATTCCTCCTTTTGTAATCTACTTAATTACCACTTATAATGAGAGAAAGCCTTATTAGCTTCTGCCATCTTATGAGTTTCGTCCTTCTTCTTAACAGCGCCACCAGCGTTGTTAATAGCATCTAAAAGCTCATTAGCAAGGCGTGCATCCATAGTCTTTTCTCCACGCTTTCTGCTGTATAATGTTAACCATCTAAGACCTAAAGTAAGTCTTCTTTCTGGCTTAATTTCCATTGGTACCTGATAAGTAGCACCACCAACACGGCGAGCCTTAACTTCAAGTACAGGCATAATGTTGCCTAAACCCTCTTCGAAAGCTTCAAGGGCTGGCTTACCACTTTTTTCTTCAAGCTGAGCGAATGCACTGTAAACGATTTTCTGTGCAACACCCTTCTTACCGTCTAACATAACGGAATTAATAAGCTTAGTAACTACTTTACTCTTATATACTGGATCAGGTAGTACTTCTCTCTTTGAAACATGACCTTTTCTTGGCACGATTCTTCCCTCCTTAATAATTGATTAATTCATAGGTACTTGCGACCACTATGTAGCCGCTATTCCATGCCACACTACCTGAACCTGCAACACACAGATTTAAAATAATGAGGCATAAATAAGGCTGCTACGCAGTCTTAAAAAATATTTTGTTATTACTTCTTCTTAGCACGCTTAGCGCCGTACTTAGAACGAGCCTGCTTTCTATCAGCAACACCTGCTGTATCAAGTGTACCTCTGATGATATGGTAACGCACACCAGGTACGTCCTTTACTCTACCACCTCTTAAAAGAACAACACTATGTTCCTGTAAGTTGTGACCTTCACCAGGAATGTAAGCAGTAACTTCAATACCGTTTGAAAGACGAACTCTGGCAATCTTTCTTAAAGCTGAGTTTGGCTTCTTAGGTGTAGCAGTCTTTACTGATGTACAAACACCACGCTTCTGTGGAGAGCTTACATCTGTCTGCTTCTTCTTAAGTGAATTAAGACCCTTCTGTAACGCAGGAGCAGTAGACTTAGTAACCTTAGTCTGTCTACCCTTTCTTACTAACTGGTTAAATGTTGGCATTAACTGCACCTCCTTAAAAAAATAATAAATCTGTTTGTTGCATAATACGACCGTATCACACACCCGTATATATTAACACCTTTTAATTTCAAAGTCAATGATTTTTTTCAAAAAAATTGCCTATTTTACAAAAGTTTTCAATAGCTTTTTTGTTATATATTTTGCCCAATTTCTACTCTTGACAAAGTTTTAAATTGGTGTTAGTATATCCATTGTAAAAAATGTTATGAATATTTGCTTATCCAGAGAGGCGGAGGGACTAGGCCCTGTGAAGCCCAGCAACCGGCATTTTATGCATCGGTGCTAATTCCTACGGTTTATTCCGACAGATGAGTTCACGAGAATAAGCCTTCGAGGGCTTTTTTTTATGCCAATTTCTAAATGGTAGATATTTTTTATAATTGAAAGGAGTTACATTAATAATGAAGAAATTCTTTACTTCAGAATCTGTAACAGAAGGACATCCAGATAAAATCTGTGACCAAATTTCTGATGCAGTCCTTGATGCCATTCTTGCAAAAGACCCTATGGCAAGAGTAGCTTGTGAAACAATGACATCAACAGGTCTTATTATGATTGCTGGTGAAATTACTACTAACTGCTATGTTGACCTTGACAAAATTGCAAGAGAAACAGTTAGAGAAATAGGTTATGATAGAGCTAAATACGGTTTCGACTGTGATAGCTGTTCTGTTCTTACTTCTTTAAAGGGACAGTCACCTGATATTGCTCAGGGTGTTAATTCATCTCTTGAAGCAAGAAATGGTGAAGCTGACAGCGACGATACTGGTGCTGGTGACCAGGGTATGATGTTCGGTTTTGCTTGCAACGAAACTGATGAATATATGCCTGCTCCAATTTATTATGCCCACAAACTTACAAGAAAATTAAGTGAAGTTAGAAAAAATGGTACTTTAAGCTACCTTCGTCCAGACGGTAAGAGTCAGGTTACTGTTGAATATGATGATAACAAGGTTATTAGAATTGACAATGTAGTTATTTCTACTCAGCACGCTCCAGAAGTTGAACACACTCAGATTGAAAAGGACATTATCGAAAAGGTTATTAAGGCAGTTCTTCCTGCTGAACTTTTAGATGAAAATACTAAGTATTATGTAAATCCAACAGGCAGATTTGTTGTTGGTGGTCCACAGGGCGACTGTGGTTTAACAGGTAGAAAGATTATCGTTGATACTTACGGTGGCTATGCTAGTCATGGTGGTGGTGCATTTAGTGGTAAAGACCCAACTAAGGTAGACCGTTCAGCAGCTTATGCAGCAAGATATGTTGCAAAGAATGTTGTTGCTAGTGGTATTGCTGATAAGTGTGAAATTCAGCTTGCTTATGCAATCGGTGTTGCTCAGCCACTTTCAATCTATGTAAATACTTACGGTACTGGTAAGGTTTCTGATGAAAAGATTGTTGAAATCATTAGAGAAAACTTTGATTTAAGACCTGCCGCAATTATTAAGAACCTTGATTTAAGAAGACCAATCTACAAGCAGACTGCTGCATATGGTCACTTTGGTAGAAGTGATATTAATGTTCCTTGGGAAAAACTTGATAAGGTTGACGTTTTCAAAAGTCAGTTTTAATTAAATAGTAAACAAAACCACGCCTAAAAAGCGTGGTTTTTGTTATCCTATAAGGCTATTTAACATCATTTTCATTAGAATTTTCTTTTTTTCACATTTATATTTCAATTCGTATATCCATAATAGCATTAGTGAATATGTTCATCGTTATAGTCCTTTTTAAAACTTAGCATTATGACATACTATTCGAAATGTCAACATCTGGTCTATATCAACATTTTCAATAGAACAAGGTACGCCTCCACGCAATGAAATTTCCAGATGATAAAATCGCATACACTGTTTTATGTGTCGAAGTAACAACTGTGACCTTCGTTTATAACCATATTGCTTTAGCAGTGTTCTAAGCTTGATTCTCACATAATTATTTCCTTTTCCATATAGAATTCGAATCCGTATACTTTTGAAAAACAAGTCTAAGTCAGAAAAGTCGCTGGTTAATTGTTCAGCACACAAAGACCGGTTTGAACCTGCCAAATCTTTTTGTATTGCAGGAAACTCCTTATCAATAACAGGTTTATCATAGAAGTACTGTATCCAATGACAGGTGTCTAAAATAAATTTCCTTTGATTCGACCTATATGGGATAGCTAGAAATAATTTCTCGCCCTCCCATATGGAATCAAGTATTTGGATTTCATCTCTACATCCAAGTTGCATACTGCTTACAATAACCGCAATATCAAGCGTAGTGTAATACAATCTTTGCATTACTGGTCACCCTTTGTTCCGTTACACTGACGACAAAGAATCTGTAAATTTTCTACAACACTTTTGCCACCTTTATTCATTGGAACTATATGGTCAACTTGAAAATAAATGCGTGACTTATCTGCAACACCACAGCACGCACAATGGTAATTTCCATCTTCATCTTTTGCTTTTTCAAAAGCCTCATCTCTCAAGCTCTTTTCCAATATAGGATTTATTTTTCCAATTTCATATAACGGTAAATCTTCCAATGCTCTAGTTCCATACTTTATATTGTTTTCTTCATCGTAAATATCCGGATGAGACAATTTCATCAACTCAATATTCAGCTGACGGAGGAAGTACAGTTTTCTACCAAAGAACAAGCGAAGCATATTATCATCACTTGATTCCCAAAGAGAATCAACATATTCTGTTCTTTTGCGTTCACCCATATCTTCATCCCAAATATGTTGAGCAATCTTGCTTATATCAAGCTTGTTTCTATCCACTTCAGCAAATGTATAGAATTTAGGAACAGCTTCGTATTGAGCATAATATTTCAAAATATTCATAATATCTTTTCGTTCATATGGAGGAATCATTTCTCCACAGAAAAACGAATCTCTGCACTGTGCTTCCATTTCATCAAGCTGTGTTTCTGTCAAATATTCTTCTGTTGCACCAAAAGACTTAAACAACAAAGGAAGAGAATCCATTAAATTTTTATACGCATCTTGGGTACTATCATAGACCATTACCTGATAAGCATGGTCCATTCCATTCTCTTCAAGATATGTAAAAGCATACATTCCAACAGGGATTCTTTTCTCAAAAGGAACTTTTTCCAACTCAGTAGTATCAACTGCATCATCCAAAACAGCTGCAAATTCCTCTATCTTAGAAATAGCAATCATTCGTAAATCTCGTTTTACTCTTTCAGAATCATTATCCTGAAAATCATTATTTCCGTTAAACAAGCTTTCCGGATTAACCCACGCAATATGCTCATTCCAGTGGTCAACAAAAGAAACAATGTATGCACTTGAAGTACCACCAGCTGCTGTACCACGCAACGCACGACCAACCATCTGTGTCATCAAAATTGAGGACACAGTAGGTCTTGCCAAAAATACAGTTTTTGTTTTTGGTAAATCGACGCCTTCAGTTAAAATATTGACATTGATTAAAACCTGTAATTTTCCATTTCTGTAATCCTCAAGCTTTTTTTCATTATCTTCTCGGCTAATAGTCACACCTGTAGCAGCATCTCTAACCGATGATACAATGAAGTCAGCTTTTATACCAGCTTTTTTGAAAAGAGATGTCAACTGAATCGCATGAATTACATTAACAGCAAAGAGGATTGTCTGACCATATTCATCCTGCTTTGCCTTATATGTTTCAACAATCAATTTGTTACGGGCAGCACTATCTGCCATCTGTTGTGCAACTTCATCTGGCAAAATATCTAAATGCTGAATGTTTTCCCACGCATCAACGCCAAGTGAATCGCCATATTCTTCATCTGTATAAAAACTTTCAAATATCGGCTTTGCAAGAATCTGTCTATTAATAAGTTCTTTAAGTCCAATTTGATATGTAATACCAACATCTCCATGAACAACTTGTCCATTAAAAATACCGTCAGTATAGATTTTTGCCAAAAGTCCCTGCTCTTCTTCAGCAGTACGGAACGGAGTTGCAGTCAATCCAATTATCTTTAAGTCAGGAATCTTTGCCTTTACATAGTCTATAACTTTTCTATATGTTTTAGCAGTTGAATGATGTGCTTCATCTACAATTAAATACAGCTCTTTTTCGCCTTCAAGCCATTTATCCAATCGTTCAATATTTCTACCAATACTATCCTTACTAACAATCAACAAATTATCACTAGAACGAATATCACTTGTCCTGTCATGACTTGATGCCCCAGAAACAATTCTAAAGCAAAAAGAAGAAATATGAGGAACAACTTCTTTATAAGCAAACTTTTGGAATGACTCAGCAGCCTGATCAAGTAGCATTTGACGATGGGCAATCCAAAGAATTTTCTTATCAATTGCATTTTTTAATAGCCACATAGAGGCAGTATATGTCTTACCACCGCCAGTAGGAAGAACTACCAATGTACTATAAGATGATTCTTGATTCATCTTATCCAATGCTTCCATTGCCTTTTTCTGATGCTCATAAGGTGTTCTGATATTTGTGCCTTTTTTAGGAAAAATATCACCAAATGATTTAACTTCCATATAATTTGTAAAATTTTGCTTGTCTATTTCTTTCATTAGTTTACCCCATTTCTCTCTATATCGTTCTAAAATATTCCATCGCTTCTTAGATTATTTTTATGTCAACAATAAGACTGTCTGTAATTTTCATATTTTGACAGATTATAGTTCTTACAATCATAAATTTTACGCATATTCATTTTTTAAAAAAAATAACTAAAAATTTTTTTAATTGTATACAAAATATTTTAACATACTATTAATCTATTAGCAATAGTCATTCAACAACACATTATCTATGATAAATTTTTACTTGCGTATGCAAATTTTAACAAAAAAGAGGACTTTTGTTTTATAAATCAACAAAAAAGTCCTCTTTTTAATATTGGTGTTTTTCACGCCACATTTTTCATTTTCTCTTACCTATATTAAAATATGCTAATACTGCAACTATCAAACACAACACCATTGCAGCTATTCTTCCACTATTAAATCCAACTCTTAATGCCCATATAAACTCTACAACAAATATTGCGAGAAATATAGTCATTTTTAAAATTCTTTTATCCATATTATCTCCTTATATATCGTATAACTTTGGTTCAAAGCCTTTAATTTTTATTTTTGTAAGTACTTTTTCAAACTCACTTTTTCTAAATTCACCTTTGTTACACATTATTTCTAAATTTATACCAAAAAATGAAATTCCACATTTTGCTCTCTTAAATCCATTTCTTTCGTAAAATGCAACTCTCTTTTTTCTCTGTTCAAAATTTTCAGCATTTACTTCATCAATTCTTTCCATATCCAATGCTATTTGATAGTCGCTATATACTTCCTGTAATTTTTGTAAAGCCTTACTACCTTTTCCCTGTCCTCTAAATTTTTTATCTATAGCAAAATAACTTAAATAACATTCCTTACATTCATTATGAGGCAATATTATTGCAAAACCTACAAACTCGCCATCATAAAATGCCCAGCCATCACAACCACATTCATCTAAAAGATTGATTAACTTTTCAGAGGGTATCCTTTCTTCTTTTGGAAAGGCTTCGTCATTTAAGCTATACAACTTTTCTTTATCCTTAAAGTTACTATCTATCTTTATAAATTCCATACTTTTTACTCCTCTCTTTTATTCTTTAAAACCAATTTTGCAAAATCTTCATAGTAATAGCTTTCCATTTCACTTGCATTACCAACTTTATTAAAGAAACAACTTGGAATTTCTCCTTCTTTCAAATTCTTGGCAATACATAAAACGAGCAACCTTTATTATGATTAGTTGGATGAAATGGACATTTTAAATCTTTACATGTACAAAACTTACTTAAATTTTCCATATTATTTCTCCATTTTATCATTTAAACAGCCGCCAGAAACTTCCCATAAATACATACTAGCTACAGAACCATAAGGGCTATATCGTTTTCTATATTTTTCAAATAAATCCTTTGTAATTTCTTTTTTATTGTATAAAATTTTCATACCATTTTTTATACCAAAATCGCCATAACTTAATAAATCCATTCTGTTCATAGAAAATATAAGAACCATTTCAGCAGTCCATTTACCTATACCGTCTAATGTACACAATTCTTTTATTGCATCATTGTCTGATTTTTCATAAAGAGCTTCTATACTAAATTCTTTTTCCAAAACCTTTCTTGAAAAATCCTTTATCCATATAGCCTTTTTAGCTGAAATCCCTATACCTTCTAAATCTGTATTATATATATTTTCAGGAGTAACTTTACCTACCCTATTTATAAATCTATTCCATATTGTATCAAGAGCTTTATTAGAAATTTGTTGACCAACAATATTTTTCACAATGCAAACAAATATATCTGGCTCAAGTTTTCTCTCCACAACTCCAACTTTATCAATAACAGTTGCTAATTTTTTATCTTTTTTCTTTAAATAGTTTAACTCTTTTTCTCCGTACTTAAAATACATATATACCTCTTACAAAAAGCGAGGTACTAAAAAGTACCCCGCCCTAAATTAACTTATAAAAAATTTCATAATATGTTTGCCTTTTTCTCCGTCCATATTACCCCTTATATAAAGGTAATCAGAAGTTCTAAAAAGGAAATTACCAGCAAAAGCACCTACAATCTGTTCTTTACCATCTACAACATCTTTATAACTAGCATCATAAGAACAAAATGCCTTACCAATATGAACATCTTCTATTATTCTATCGTTATGATACATTGTGCAAACAACATGTCTACCCTCAACTCTAGTACAAATAATTTTAAGATTTTCTTGAGGGCACTCCCATATTTCATTTACTTTAGGAAGAACTATTGCCACATTCTGATATAATGCAAATAGAAAATATAAAACTAAAAGAACACCTAAAATAGGTAAAAATGTACTCATATAAACTCAATCCTTATACATTAAATCTGAATAAAACAACATCTCCGTCTTTCATAACATAATCTTTACCTTCACTACGGTAAACACCAGCTTCCTTAGCTGCTGCTACAGAACCAAGTTTTACAAGGTCATCATATGTTACAACTTCAGCACGAATGAAACCTCTTTCGAAGTCAGTATGTATTTTACCAGCTGCCTGAGGTGCTTTTGTACCCTCTGTAATAGTCCATGCTCTTACTTCCTGTTCGCCGGCTGTAAGGTAAGAAATAAGACCAAGTAACTTATAACTTGCAGCAATAAGTCTATCAAGACCGCTTGTTTCACAGCCTAAATCAGCTAAAAATTCAAGTTTTTCATCGTTTTCAAGTTCGGCAATTTCTTCTTCAATTTTTGCACAAACAACGAATACACCTGAACCTTCTTCCGCTGCTCTTTCTCTAACAGCCTGTACATGAACATTGCTAGCACCATCATCAGCTAAATCTTCTTCGCCAACATTAGCAGCGTAGAGAACTGGCTTTCTGCTTAAAAGTGTAAGTGAATCAACAAAAGCTAAATCATCATCATCAAATTCAATAGTTCTTGCATTCTTACCTTCTTCAAGAACAGTCTTAATTTTCTTTAAAATTTCAACTTCTCTAGCAAGAGATTTGTCATTCATAGCCTGCTTCTGTGTCTTAGCAATTCTCTTATCAACAACATCAAGGTCAGCAAGAATAAGTTCTAATTCAATAGTTTCAATATCTCTTACAGGGTCAACCTTTGCATCAACATGAACTACATTTGTGTCTTCAAAACAACGCACAACATGAACAATAGCATCTACTTCTCTGATATGAGAAAGGAACTTGTTACCTAAGCCTTCGCCCTGACTAGCACCCTTTACAAGACCAGCAATATCAACGAATTCAATAACAGCAGGAGTCTTTTTCTTTGCTGTATACATTTCTTCCAATACATCAAGTCTTTTGTCCGGAACAGGAACAATACCTACATTAGGGTCTATTGTACAGAATGGATAATTTGCAGCTTCTGCACCACCACCAGCAAGTGAATTAAATAATGTACTTTTGCCTACATTTGGCAAACCAACAATTCCGAGTTTCATAATAAAATCCTTTCCTTTTCTTTATTGCTTATTTTAATGGCTTTTTAGCCTTTTATTCGTATATTAGTACCAACTATGTAAATCTTGTACCAGCTTATGTACCAATTGCGTACCAATTTTTCGAGAAAATATATTAAATCACATCAACTATCAAGATTTTATGCCCTTATAATAATTTTATAGTAAAATCTTTTCTTTATTGCAAAATAATAGGAGAGTAAATTATCCTCTCCTATTATAAAATATTTTTTAATTAATCTCGATTAGCAACTGCACCAATCAAAAGGCCTAAAACAAATAATAAAGCACCAACACCGGCAGCAAAAATGCCAAGTTTTGTTTTATCACTATTAGGAATAAATGTACCTTTATATGGATTTTGTTGTACCTGTTTTTCAGCTACACGATAATGTCTTGTAGGTCTTGCATATCTCATAAAAAAGCCTCCTTATCAGTCAATTTACTTTATATTATTATAACACAGCCTACATGATTTTAAAAGTGATATTTTTATTAATTTTAATTATTTTGCTCTTTTGGTCATTTTGCACAAATTTAATAAATTTTCACAAAAAAAGATGTTTTTTTTGTAAAATTATGTATAATAAAGTAATGAGTTTATAATTATAATATATGATTTATATATTCAATATCAAACTTTTGAATATAAATTTATATAAATTTGGAGGAGTTTGTATATGAGTTATGATGTATTAAAAAGTGAAAATGTATATAACGGCAGAGTTTTTCATATTGAAAAAGACGAAATAACTTTACCTGATGGTAGAACTTGTGCCAGAGAAACTGTTGTGCATGGTGGTGCAGCAGCTATGATACCTATTGATGAAAACGGTAAAATTATATTTGTTCGTCAGTATAGACACTCAGCCAGAACAGAAACTTTGGAATTGCCAGCCGGTACTCTTGAAAAAGGAGAAGACCCTTTAGTCTGTGCTACTAGAGAATTGGAGGAAGAAACTAGCTATAAATCTAACGATTTTACATTTTTGTTTAAAATGTATTCAGCAATAGGTTTTTGTAGTGAAATATTATATATCTACCTTGCTGAAAATTTAATTCCAGGTAAATTCAATATGGATGATGATGAATTTATAACTATCGAAAGATATACATTAGAAGAAAGTATCGCTAAAATATGGAATGGGGAAATTTGTGACAGCAAGACAATAGCTGGTATTTTAGCATATAAAGAATATTTAACTAACAAAAATTAATGATTTAAGGGGTTGAATTTTAAAATGAGGGAACAACTTTTAAGTTTTTTGGAGTATATAAAAGAGGAAAAAAACTTTTCAGATAATACAGTTGTATCTTATAAGCACGACATTGAAAGTTTTATGGAATACATAAACAATATTGAAATTAGTTTAAAGGACTGTAAACCAATACATGTAGAGGAATATATTAAAACATTATACGATAACGGCAGAACAAATTCTACTATTGCTAGAAATGTAGCATCTATACGCTGTTTCTTTAAGTATATGTTTGCAGAGGGACTTATAAATACAGACAATGAAATAAACTTAAAAATGCCAAAGGCAGAAAAGAAAATTAAGCGTGAAACATTATCTCCAGAAGTTTTTGACAAAATACTTTATCAAGTCCCAAATAGCACTTCTGGCAGACGAGATAAGGCTATGCTTTCCCTTTTAAGCTGTACTAAGATTTCAATAAGCGAATTGGTTTCAATAGATATTGACAGCTTTAACAAAAGAACAAGAGAAATAAAACTAAAAAGTGGTATTGTTACCCTCCCATACAATGCTTTCGCCTATTTGTTAGATTATTTAGACAATAGCCGTAAATTGTTGTTGTTAGATAAATCTCCAGTAAAAACCCTTTTCTTAAACTGTAATGGCAGTCCATTAAGTCGTCAAGGTTTTTGGAAAACTGTAAAAAAATATATTAAAATGGCTAAAATTGGAGATAGTGTTACACTACAAAATTTAAAAAGTTTAAAGTTATAAAAATATAATATTACAATATTAAAGGCACCTAATATTACAATAGGTGCCTTTTTCCGTCTTATTCATCTAAGTATAACTGCATAGTTTTATATCCATTAACTGTTTTTGTATCAGCGTCATTAAAGTTGCTAGTAAAACTTTGTAAACTTCCTTTTGGATTAATTACCAAATTCGTAAATTCAACATATGAATCATAGAATGAACGCAAATCTCTATATGCATCTTCATATTTTTTAGGTGGATTTTTTAAATCTTTCATTAAACTATCTACAGTTTCTTGATTAGTTTTAATACTACTTATTTTTTCACTAAAATCTTTATCTGAAAAAAGATTTTTTAAGGAATCGTTAAAATCAGTTTCGCCATTTGTGTATTTATAAGTTGTTGAGTCATATTTATCATAAATAGTATTATACCAGACATCATGAATAAGTCCGCCTGCTGATTCGGCTTGGCTTGCTCCATTTAACATGGTAAAGTTAATTAATTGTAAGTTTGAATAATACTTTTCAATTTGCTTATCCTGATACATTTTTATTCCTAAAACTGAACCAACGATTATAACAAAAACTGACACAATAGAAATCCAAAAAGCTTTTTTCTTAAATATTGGAATATTAATTTTTGTAATTTCTACCTGTTGTGGCAAAATTTTTTCATCTGTAGGAGCACTATCTTTTTTTGTAACAGGACACCCACAGTTAGGACAATATTTTTCATCTTCTGAAATTTCCTTGCCACATTCCTCACACACCAAAACTTTTAAGTTATCATCCTCATTTTTTTCAGAATTAGCATTTGTCAATTCAAATCCACATTGTGGACAAAAAGACGCCTTATCACTAATTTCCTTACCACATTGTGGACAATTAATAAGTGCCATAAATATCCCTCCTCTATATAACACAAATCTTATATTTTTATTATATGTATAAACTATTTTTTTGTCAATATAAAGTATATAATAATATATATTGTCTTTTTAGAATAAAAAATGGCTATAAAACCTTTAAACCGGTTTTATAGCCATTTATAAATTTATGTATTATAAATTATTCTGTTTCTTACAAGCTGTAAGACAGTTTTTCATAAGCATAGCAATAGTCATTGGACCAACACCACCAGGAACTGGAGTAATGTAAGATGCCTTTGGTTCAACGCTTTCAAAATCTACATCGCCACAAAGTTTACCTTCTTCATTTCTGTTAATACCAACATCAATTACAACTACGCCATCGCTTACCATATCTCCTGTAATAAACTTAGGAATACCAACAGCTGCAACTAAAATATCAGCTTCTCTACATACTGATGCAATATCCTTAGTCTTTGAATGACAAGTAATAACTGTACCGTTTTCAGCTAATAAAAGCATACCTACAGGCTTACCTACAATATTACTTCTACCAACTACAACACACTTCTTACCAGTAATATCTACACCACTACGCTTAATAAGTTCAATACAACCAGCAGGAGTACAAGCCTTTAAATCAGCCTTACCAATAGATAATAACCCAACATTATAAGGGTGGAAACCATCTACATCCTTTTCTGGTAAAATTCTTAAAAGAACCTTGTTTTCATCAATATGCTTTGGAAGTGGAAGCTGTACAAGAATACCATTACATTCCTTGTCTGCATTTAATTTATCAATTAAAGCAAGAAGTTCTTCTTCAGTAGTAGATGCTGGAAGTTCGTAGTTTAAAGATTTAAAACCACAGTATTCACAAGCTCTTTTCTTATTTCTTACATACACCTGACTAGCAGGGTCTTCGCCTACAAGAACTACAGCAAGGCAAGGTTCAACACCCTTTGCCTTTAATGCTACAGCCTCAGCCTTTACTTCATCTTTAATCTGTGTAGAAATAGCTTTTCCGTCTATTATATTCGCCATACAAATTCTCCTTATTTCTTTAATTTAACATTCTTTACAACACCGTTTCCGTTATTGTTAATAATGTAATATAATTTGTCGTTACCAACATTTAAGTACATACCAGATTCATCAACAATCTGTTCAGCCTTATTTGTATCTAAATCATACTTATAGATTTTAAGCTTATCCCAATCATCATAATAAAGTACATTGTCTGCAATATTAAGGTCACCAGAATGAACACCTATAAGAAGTTCAGTTTCTTTTGTACTGATTTCTGTTCTATAAATGTAGTCATCGCCATTTGGGTTAGTCTGATTGTTATGAGGAGAAGTATAATATAAATATCCATTATCTACTACAAGATAGCAAGCATATTTATTTACAACAACTTCCTGATTGCCACCGTCCATATCAATTTTAATCGGCCAGTAGTTAATCTTAGCATCTGTAAAGTATAATTCGTCATTGTAAACATTTAAGTAGTTAGCTTCGCCTGCATAAATACACTTAGAATTTTTACCCTCTAAGTCAGTTCTATAAATAGCCTTTGACCTATTATAGTCAACATAGAAAATGTAATCCTTTGTAACTGTCATATAGTAAGCAGAAGTTGAAATAATCTTTTTGTTATCGCTACCGTCTTTCTTCATACGATAAACATTAAAGTCATCATCTCCATTTGCATAGTAGATATAATCGCCCATTACATTAAGGAAATAACTAGCACTTGAATTGATTTTTTCGCCTTTGTTACTACCCTTTTTACTCTTATAAACAGAGTATTTATCATCACTATTTTGATAATAAGAATAGTCGCCATCGTCAACTACTGCACCTAAGTTACTTATATTACCGGGAGTATTACCAACTACTCTTTCAGTTGTAACCTCTGCTGGCTTTGAATTATGCTTTACATAAACAACAGCACATACAGCAACAACTACCACTACAATAGCGATAATTAAAGCTATAATTTTTTTATTACTCTTTTTAGTTTCCATTTCACACCTCAGGAATTAGAAAAGACCAGTAATCTTTCCGTTTTCATCAACATCAATATTTTCTGCTGCTGGAACTTTTGGAAGACCAGGCATAACCATAACATTACCAGTAAGAGCAACAATGAAACCAGCACCAGCACTAAGGCGAATTTCCTTTACATTAAGTGTAAAGCCTTCTGGTCTACCAAGTTTAGTTGCATCGTCAGATAATGAGAACTGAGTTTTTGCAATACAGATAGGTAATTTATCCATACCTAAATCTTCTATCTTCTTAATTTCTTTCATCGCCTTTTTATCAATAGAAATATCAGCAGCACCATATATTTCCTTAGCGATAGTTGTAATCTTGTTTACGATTGTATCATTTTCATCGTATAAAACATGGAAGTTGCTTTCCTTGTTTTCAAGTACATCAAGAACTTTTTCAGCAAGAGCTTTACCACCTTCGCCACCTTTTGCCCAAACTTCAGCAATAGCGAAATCAGCACCCATTTCTTCGCACTTTGTCTTAATATATTCTACTTCTTCTGGAGTATCAGTAATAAAGTTGTTAAGTGTTACAACTACAGGCACACCAAACTTATGTAAGTTTTCAATGTGCTTTTCAAGGTTACAGAAACCTTTCTTAACAGCCTCAAGATTTGGAGTGTTAAGGTCAGTTTTTGGTACACCACCATTGTACTTTAATGCTCTAACAGTAGCAACAAGAACAACTGCATCAGGCTTTAAGCCAGCCTTTCTACACTTAATATCAAAGAACTTTTCAGCACCTAAATCAGCACCGAAACCAGCCTCTGTAATTGTAATATCAGAAAGCTTCATAGCTGTCTTTGTAGCCTTTACACTGTTACAACCATGAGCAATATTAGCAAAAGGACCACCATGAATGAAAGCTGGTGTATGCTCTAATGTCTGTACTAAGTTTGGCTTGAGAGCATCTTTTAAGAGAGCTGCCATAGCACCAACAATGTGTAAATCCTTTGGAGTTACAGGCTTACCGTCATAAGTATAAGCAACTACCATTTTGCCTAACTTGTCCTTTAAGTCTGTAATATCTTCTGCAAGACATACTACAGCCATAATTTCAGAAGCAACTGTAATCATAAAGCCGTCTTCTCTTGTAACACCATTAAGCTTTCCACCTACACCAACGATAACATCTCTTAAAACTCTATCGTTAAGGTCAACACATCTTTTCCAAATAATGTTGTCTGGGTCAATACCAAGAACATTACCCTGCTTAATATGATTATCAATAATAGAAGATAAAAGGTTATTGGCTGTTGTCATTGCGTGAATATCGCCTGTAAAATGGAGGTTAATATCTTCCATAGGAACTACCTGTGAATATCCACCACCGGCTGCACCACCTTTTACACCCATACAAGGTCCAAGAGAAGGTTCTCTTAAAGCTACAAGTGTCTTCTTACCAAGCTGATTTAAAGCCTGTGAAAGACCAATAGTTACAGTAGTTTTACCTTCGCCAGCTGGAGTTGGATTTACTGCTGTTACAAGAACAAGCTTTGCATCTTTGTTATTTTTGCTACTCTTGAATAATTCATCAGAAATCTTAGCCTTATACTTGCCATACATTTCCAAATCGTTTACATCAATACCAAAGTTTTCTGCTACTTTCGTAATGGGTTCCATGACACATTCCTGTGCGATTTCAATATCACTTTTCATTTTCTCATCCTCCTAGGTTTTATATTGATATAAATATAATCCTAATTTTAAATTTAGTCAACTTAAAATTTTCATATAATAGAACATAGAATTGTATCTATTCAAATTTTAACTATTTCTTTCTAGCCATTCCTTGTATTCATATTCGCTCATAAGAACCTCTCTGCCCTTTGTTCCTCCATTATCTGGACCAACAATACCTCTTTCTTCAAGATCTTCTATAATATTAGCGGCTCTGTTATATCCAATTTTGAATTTACGCTGTAAGCCACTTATAGATGCTTTCTTACTATGAACAAGGAAACCTATAGCCTGTTTTGTAAGCTCGTCTTCTCCATCACCAGAACCACCTGAAACTGTAACTCCGTCTGAAGCCGAAGATTCAAGTTGTTTTATGATTTCCTGGTCATAATGGGATTCGTCTACCCTAATGTAGTCTACAATCTTTTCTACTTCATCATCAGATACAAAAGCACCCTGTATTCTTAGAGGCTTGTCCATAGAAACAGAACGGAAAAGCATATCACCACGACCTAAAAGCTTTTCAGCACCAGAGCAGTCAAGAATTGTTCTTGAATCTACAGGAGAAGAAACCTTAAAGGCTATTCTTGATGGAATATTTGCTTTAATAAGACCAGTAATGACATTTACAGAAGGTCTTTGAGTTGCAACAATAAGGTAAATACCAGCCGCTCTTGCAAGCTGTGTAAGACGCACAATAGAATCTTCTACTTCTTTCTTTGCAACCATCATCAAATCGGCTAACTCATCAATGATAATAACAATCTGTGGCAATCTATCTTCTTTATCAACATTTTTGTTGTAAGCCTCTAGTTTTCTTGAACCAGTTGAAGCAAACAAGTCATATCTTCTCATCATTTCTCTAACTGCCCAGTTTAAAGCACCTGCTGCCTTATGTGGGTCAGTAACTACTGGAATAAGCAAATGTGGTATACCGTTGTAAACACTTAATTCTACTACCTTCGGGTCTACCAATATAAGTCTTACTTCATCTGGAGAATACTTATACAACATACTTGTAATAATTGTATTTACACATACAGACTTACCAGAACCAGTAGCACCGGCAATAAGTAAATGTGGCATTTTAGAAATATCTGAAACTACAATATTTCCGGCAATATCCTTACCCATACCAAAGGCTATTTTGCCGTCATAGCTATTAAATTTCTCTGTCTGTAAAATTTCTCTGAAAAATACATTTGAAATTTTATCGTTAGGTATTTCAATACCTACGGCACTCATACCCGGAATAGGTGCTTCAATTCTTATACTTTTAGCTGCAAGAGCAAGAGCAATATCATCAGCAAGACCCTCTATTTTGTTTACTCTTACACCAACTGGAGGTGTAAGTTCAAATCTTGTTACAGCAGGACCTTGACTTATATTGTTTACCTTTGCCTCAACACCAAATATCGCTAAAGTTTCTTCCAACTTTTTGACCTTACGCATTTTTTCTTCTCTTGATGTGAAACTACTGTTTTCATCAGGATTTTTGGCAAGAAATTCAATTTTAGGATACTGGTAAGGAATTGTAACAGCCTCAGCCTGATTTGTTAATTTAGAAACTTTCTTTTCCTCTTCAGCCTCTATAAATTCCGGTTCACTATAACTGAAATTCTTTCCGGCAAGACTGGTTTCATTTTTACTGTTTCCAGTTTTAAATATGCTTTCAGTAAACATCGACCTTGGAACAGAACTCTTTTCTTCTACCTCATCAGAAATATTTTCTTCAACATTTTCTGATTTGTTAAATATTTTAGGTTCTTTTTCCTCAATGCTACTTGATAAATTTTCATCTTCCCTACTTCTTATAGGGTCAGCAAAACTGATAGCCTCTTTCTCAGCAACAACATCACTTTCGTTATCGTCACTTACAATCTGTATACTAGGCTTATTTATTGACTTTAAAGCATCTAAAGCAATTTTTTCTGTTTCTAAATCAGGACTTTCCTCAATAGGGCTAATCTCTAAAACACTTGATGAAATACCACTGTTCCTTTCTTCAAATGATTTATGCTGAACATTTTCATATTCCACATGTGATTCAGGGCTTACATTTTCCGCCTGTGGTTCAAAGCTTACATTAAAATCTGTAGTATTTTCAGGCTGTTCTGAAACACTCTGTAAATCATCATAATTTTGCTGAACTTCATTTTCATCAGTTTTTGGACTATCCCACATAAATATATCCCCAGCACCTTTTATTTCCTCTTTAAGGCTTGGAATATCTGCATCTACTTGAGATGTATCAGCACTTTGAACATTTTCGCTTTCCTCTGATTTTTCATCAGACTTTTCGCTATACTTATCAAGTTCAGTCTGTATACCATTTAAAAGCTGTGATACATACTGTTTTTCTTCTCCTCTTGCAATAGCATCTTGTGCCTGCTTTACTCTTTCACGAAGTCTAGGTATACTTTCGTCAAACTCTCTAGGTCTATGGAGATAATTGTATCTTTGATTTACAACATCACAATTGTCTAGTTCCAATTCTTCATTATGTTCTTTATCCTTATTATCTTCTCCTATTTCAAAGGTAACAACAGGAGGAACATATTTTTCCTCTTTTTCTGGAACTGGTTCTCGTCTTTTAAAAAGACCTAAAAAGCCACCTTTTCTTTTAACGGTTCTTCTTACATCTCTTTCTTCTTCAACCTCGTCATCTGTATCTTCTTCAATTTCTGATTTTTGTTCTTCTTTACTTTCGTCTTCTGATTTTTCATCTGTATCTTCAATATCTTCTACCTTTTCCGATACAGTTTTTTCATCATTTTTTATAGTTCTTAACTCATAATATTCTTCTTCATAGTCATTATTTTCACGAACACCGTCTATAAATTCCCCTATACCATTTAAGAAATCCATTATAGACTTGCCTGTTGCCATAATAAAAAGCATTACAAGCACAGCAAAAAGTACGATGTAAGCACCTAACTGACCTAAAATCTTACCTAATAGTCCACCAAAAATAGCACCTATAAGACCACCATTTTTCAATGAGCCATTAAGATAACATTTTGAAATATAATCGCCTAATGAACTTGATGGTTCCCAGCCTCTTAATGTGTGAGCTAAACTTATTAATGTAATAAAAAAGCCTATAAAAATAATCGCTTTTCGTTTTAAATCCTCATCTTCCATATGTCTGAGCATTTGTATTCCATAAACCAAAAGCACAATAGGCAAGGCTATAGCACCTACACCAAAGGTATGGCGTAAGAAAATTGAAACATAATTTCCTATTATGCCCATATTTTCTCCGGCTATTACACAGACAAAAAGCAATATTGATACACCAATAATGCCTACAGCATAAATTTCTTTATTTAAAAATTGTTTTTCACTATTCTGTTGTAACTGTATTACCTTATTATTACTCTTTTTAGATGTTATTTTCTTCTTCGATGTTTTAGCCTTTGATATGCTGGACTTTTTTCTTGTTGTTCCAGTTTTTGGACCTTTCTTTTTTGTTGCCATTTATAAAACTCCTCTTTCTAATATGCTTTATAAAAGAGTATAAAAAATATAAATTCCTCTTTAAAAATACTTTGTTTATTATATCACAAATTCCTGTTATAAACAACCGAATTTTAACCGATATTTAATCTAAAGCTATTGAAATGATATATTTATTGTGTTATTATTAAGTAACAAAAGAAATGGTGGTGATTGTTGTGCCAACTAATTTTTTACAGACTAAAATTGGCATTATTGGTGGCGGTCAGTTAGGTCAAATGATGATACTTGAGGCTAAAAAAATGGGCTTCTATGTAATTGTTTTAGACCCTACTCCAGACTGCCCAGCTCATAGTATATGCGATGAACACATTATCGCAGATTTCAACGACAAAAATGCTTTTGCACTCCTTGCTGAAAAGGCAGATGTTATTACATATGAATTTGAACATATCAATGCAGATGCCCTTTTAGAGCTTGAAAACAAAGGATATAAAATTTATCCTACAGCAAAAAGCTTAAAAATCATTCAGGATAAGTTCACTCAAAAAACACTTATGGCTGAAAATGGTTTACCTTGCCCAGACTTTATGGCTATTGAGTCCATTGAAGATATGGAAAATGCTGGCGAAAAATATGGCTATCCTTATATGCTCAAGGCTCGTACTGGTGGATATGACGGTAAAGGTAATGCTGTAGTAAAAAGCAAAGATAGTATAACTTCTGCTTATAATGAGCTTGGTAGTGGCAAAATTAAACTTATGGCTGAAAAAATGATTAATTTCCGTATGGAAACATCTGTTTTAGCTTGCCGTAGCTTAAATGGCGATGTCGCTGTTTACCCTGTTGGCGATAACAGACATATTGACAGTATTCTTCACGAAACTGTAGTTCCCGCTGATATAGATAAAACAGCTACAGAGGGTGCTATGAACGCCGCAAAGAAAGTAATGGAAATTTTTGACGGTATAGGTATGTTCTGTGTAGAAATGTTTGTAACTGAAGATGACCAAATTCTTATTAACGAGGTTGCTCCTCGTCCACACAATTCAGGTCACTATACAATAGAAGGCTGTGTTACAAGTCAGTTTGAAAATCATATAAGAGCCATTGTTGGTTTACCTTTAGGAGATACAAGCCTTATCAGACCAACAGTAATGGTCAATCTTTTAGGCGAAGAATGTCATAGTGGCAAAACATATGTAGATGGTCTTTACGATGTATGTGCCCTTAAAGGAGCTACTGTACACATTTATGGCAAAGGCATTTCTAAGCCTAAGAGAAAAATGGGTCATATTACTGTAACAGCTGATACAGTAAAAGAAGCTCTCGAAACTGCCGATAAAGCATTTAGTTTAATAAAAATTACATCAAAGGAGGACTAACACAATGGTTCAAGTTGGAATAATTATGGGTAGTGATTCAGATTTACCTGTTATGAGTGAAGCTGCAAAGGTTTTAGATTCTTTTGGTATTGAGTACGAACTTACCATCGTTTCTGCTCACAGAACACCAGATAAAATGTACGAATATGCCTCTACAGCACAAGAAAGAGGATTAAAGGTTATTATTGCTGGTGCTGGTGGTGCTGCTCATCTTCCTGGTATGACAGCTGCCATTACAACATTACCTGTCATTGGTGTCCCTGTTAAGACTAGAGCATTAAGTGGTGTAGACTCCCTCTATTCTATAGTACAGATGCCAGGTGGTATCCCTGTTGCAACAGTTGCTATTAACGGAGCAAAAAATGCTGGCTTACTTACAGTACAAATGTTAGCAGCTTTTGACCCTCAACTTCAAGAAAAAGTTAAGACCTATAAAAGGGACTTAAAGAATTCTGTAGAAGAAAAAGCTGAGAAACTAGAAAACATCGGCTATACAGACTATTTAAGTCAGATGTAAATCTTAATTTTGTTTTAATTTTTTATAGCAAATTAGGGCTTGATTTTTTTCATCATTTAATATAGAATATATTGTACAAGGGGACATATTGATAAATTACATTACAAACAAATAATCGAAAGGAGATTTTCAATATGGATTACGCAAAAATTATTGGTTCAAACATTAGATACGAAAGAAAACGCAGAGGTCTTACTATTGATGACTTTGCTAAGGTTATTGGTATGGCACCTGGTTTCCTCGGTCTTATCGAAAGAGGTCAGAGAGGCACAAGTGTAAAGAATATGGTAGCTATTGCAGAGTTTTTCGATATTTCTTTAGATGACCTTATTACTAAGGACCTTTCTAACGGCGGTGCTGATATGAAGGATATGGAAAACACAAGAAGTGCTAAGGCTCGTAGAGCTTTAAGAAGTCTTGTTAGCTCTCTTACTGAAGATGAAATCGTTTTCATCACTTCTGTTATTAAGAGTATGAACAAGATGAACACTGGTTTCATTGACTAATTTATATATGCTTTATAGGACTTAACCAAAGGTAAGGGTTAAGTCCTTTTTTATTCTCAATTTTATTTCATATTTACATTTCCTAAAACTTTCCAAATTTAATCTTATTTTAATTTTCCTATTCTTTTAATTTAATATTTGTTTGCTATATTATTACTTGTAAAATAAATCACAAGGAGGACAGATATATGAAGAAAGATATATTCCTTTGTATTGCTGTTGTTGGTATGTTGGCTTTCACAGCCTGTAATTCATCAACACAAACTGCATCACAGCAAAGCAGCGTAGAAATTACAAGTGAAGAAAGTAGCAAAGCTGAAACATCTGACAACAAGCCAGATAAAGAAGATAATTCCACTATAGCAAAGGTTACTGCTGTTACTGACCATTCTATTAGTGTGGTGGCTGCAAAAATGCCAGAGGGAAAACCTGATGACAACGGTACACAACCTGACAAGAAGGACAATAGCAACGGACCTAGTGATAGTGAAAAACCTTCTGCTCCACCAGAGAGTAATGCTCCAGAAGGCAATGCCCCTGAGGGAAATGCACCAGCCCCTAAGGATAAGGATAATTCTCAAGGTCATTCATTAGAATTTAATACAGACGAAACACTTATTGAAATTCCAGACGAAAGCATACTTTATACTAGAGATAAAGAAACTGAAACTGGCTGTTCATTAAGTGATATTAAGGTAGACGATGTTGTTAGAATTAAATATTCTGATGATGGAGTTACCCCTGAAAAGATTGTTGTAATGACACAATCCGCACCTGCTGGAGAATCTGAAACTCAGACAGCAAGTGCAAATTAAAATAAATAACACTAATAAAAGATTTTTTCATAAAAATTCCCTTTATAAATAAACAAAAATGCCGATTTTCTCCCCTTTATCGGCATTTTTTTATTTGGAAAATTTTAGAATATTTTAATTTGTATTAAAATATAAATTATGGTAAAATAATATTGTAGAGAATCATTTAATAAATGAGGAGGTGTTCTTATGAACGAAAACGAAAATATAAACAATAATACAACTGACGATGTTTGTGATAGCATACCTGAAGATGCTAAAGATGTAAATTTAAATGAAGAAAAATTTAGCTTTTCATCTTTACCACAGCCATCAACTGGAACAGCTATTGCTTCTTTAGTTCTTGGTATTCTTTCTGTACTATGTTGTTGCTCTAATGTTCCAGCTCTTATTATGGCGGTAGCTGGTATTGTACTTGGTGTTTATTCATACAAAAAAGACCCACTTAGTAGAACAACATCAATATTAGGTATTGTTCTTTCTGGCATAGGTCTTGTTCTTGCTCTTATTGTATGTCTTGGCCTTGGTGCAGCAAGTCTTATTGGAGCTTTAGGTTCACATATTTATTACTAACATAGTTTGGGAATATCCAAAATAGGTATAAAATTTCTCAAAATATAATAAATCATAACTACAACTAAAACTGTTACCCAGTAAGCTGTCTTTCTAGGTAGCAGTTTTTTATTTATTCCAAAATATTTTAAAAGCTGTTCAATATAAAATAAAATAATCGTAACTATTACTATATCTGTTCCATAATTACATTTAATAGCTGTCAATATATCTCCTCTGAGAAGATATATTGCAAATCTTGTATTTCCACAGCCTGGACACCAGTATCCTGTAACTTCCTTAAATTTACAGGAATACAGATGTGCTAATATAAATGGAAACACCAATTTTAACAAAAATAACATTCCTAAAGCTAAAAACGGTAATCCTATCAAAACAGCCTTTCTCATAAAAGCTCCTTTAATTTAAGTAAATCCTGCTGGTATACTTCACTTAATGCTCTATTATATATAATTGATGCAGGGTGGTATAAAGGAAATACCTTAAATCCATTATACTCAATTAATGTTCCATGACATTCCCCTATTGTAATTTTGTTATCCATAAGAGTATTTTTAAGTGCAAAATTACCTAAAGTAACAATAAATTCAGGTTTAACAAGCTGAATTTCTCTCTGGAGATATGGTACAAAAAGTTCCAATTCCTCTCTGTTTGGTGGTCTATTAATAGGCTTACCTGTTTTTGGACTATTTTTAGTAGGTCTAACCTTTACTACATTTGAAATGTAGAGATTTTCTCTCTTTAATCCCAATATTTCTAAAAACTCATTTAAGTTCTTTCCAGCTTTTCCTACAAAAGGTCTGCCCTCTTTTACCTCCTCTGCTCCCGGAGCTTCTCCAATAAGCATTATAATAGCATTTTTATCCCCATCGCCAAAAACTACCGGTCTGTCTGCCCACATTTCATTTGTACTTTTTAATATTTCATCATTAAGTTGTTTCATTCTTCTTTTCTCCTATACAAAAAATTAGTGATGTTATAAGTCCACCAATAAGTCCGCCTAAGTGACCCCAATTATCTACATTTGGTATAAGTATGCCAGTTCCTATATTTATAATAGCAAAAACTATAAGCACACCTAAATCAAGTCCGTCCATAGACCTTTTATAAAACTTTGAATATACAATATTTGCTCCCATTATACCAAATATTGCTCCACTTGCACCAGCAGAAACTGCTCCGTTAAATGTAATACTAAGTAATCCACCTAACAAACCTGAAATAATGTATATAATTATATATTTCAATTTTCCAAAATATTTTTCTGCCCTAGAGCCAAATATATAAATAGAAAAGCCATTACACAAAAGGTGCATAAATCCTATATGTAAAAACATATATGTAAACAGTCTATATATTTGTCCTGACAATATTAAATCTCTGTCTAATGCCCCAAAATTCAGTAATACCTCTGTATTTGTTGACCCTCCCAACAGTTCCATAGCCAAAAATACAATAACATTAATTGCCATAAGACCTATTGTAAAAGCAATATTATTAGTTTTTACATTTTTTGCTCTGTTTTCAATATGCTTTTTTTCCAAATCTCTGACATCAGTTGCCACATCATAGCCCTCCATATTAAGGGCACTATTTATTGCCTTTTCTATATCAATTAGTTTATTAGGCTGTTGACCATTTACTATAATCTTTTTTTCTAAAATATCTACAACCCATTTTAATTCCACATAGGGTGCATTATAATCCAAAATATCAACATTACAGTAATTTATTATCTTTTCATCAACCTTTTCTTTAAAATAAACAAATAAAGAAACAACATTAAATCTCTTTTCCATAGCAAGAAAGTTCTGTAAACCATGGGTAATAATTTCATAATCTGGATTATCTCCATTTATGGCAACAACTATGTACATCGTATTGCCAGTAAATTTACATAATCCCATATATTTGCTTTCATCACTTAAAATCGTATTATCGTTCATATTGTTTATTGTACGAAATTCCATTGAAAGCAAGTTATCGGTAAATTGTTTTATAAAAGACATTTTTTCTCCTATCTAAAAAGTAAAGCAAGTCCAAACATAAGCACCACAGCTGGAAAGCCCAAAAGTGTAGCTAAAAGCCCTGTTAAAGCATTTATACCTACAGATATATTAAGTGGCGAAAGCAATATATTCAGTATAAATATACTTGCCACACTAAAAGCTCCTCTGGCTACAAGTTTTATAATCTTAGAGCCTAATTTTAAAAATACAAAACTTAATATACTAAGTGCTAGTATAATAAAAAATAAATTTTCAACAAAGTATTCTCCCATATTAATCACCTCTGTAAATAATACGGAAACTCTGTCCAAAATATACTAATTTTTATACTGTAATATTTATTGTATAACCAGTTCTAACAATGTGCTTTGCTCCCATAGAACTGGTTAATAAAATACCTATTTCATATTGACCCTTATCCACTATTTCGTTATCAATTCTACACTTAAAACCACATAAAGGTATATTTTTATTCTTTATTTTTGCCAAGTCAAACCTTTGCTCCATATCTGTTTCAAAAACAAGGGCATTTTCATCTGTAAATAACAATAAATTGATTTTACAATACCCTCCCTTTTCTCTATAAGCATAACCACCTATAGTAATGAAATCCCTATAGTGTATATATTCTACGGCAAATTCAATATTACTGTCAATATATCTATCCACATTTTTAATTTGCTTAAAAGGTTCACTAGCAAAAACTCTATTAAGGACTTCTATAGAAAAGTCTGCTTTATGCTGTGTTAAGTTTGTATTATAATACAAGTCGTTAGAAATATAATTTCTATATTTGCTATCTAACTTCATTCTTTCCTTGTACAATCTCAAAAGCTTTTCATCACTTTTTCTGTCATCGCCTCGAGATACAGATTCATAATGTAGCAAACTTATATTATTCAAACATACATTATACAAGCCCTTTTCTAAAAGAGAAAAACATAAATCTACATCATTATAGGCAACAGCAAAATCCTCATCAAAGCCACAAAAATCTTTTTTCTTTATCATAAGGCAAGCCCCTGTAACAGCTGAAAAATTATAAGGCGAACTTGTTCTGCCAAAATAATAGTTACCATTTGGCATATTTCCAAAGCAATGAACAGGACCATTCTGTATATTAATTACTCCACAATGCTGTATATTTTTTGTATCAGGATAAAGAAGTTTTACCCCTACTGCACCTGTTTCCGGCAACTGACAATAACCTACCATTTCTGTAAGCCATTTACTATCTGTAATCTCTATATCATCATTTAAAAACAGCATATACTTTCCATTAGAATTTTCTGCCCCAATATTACACATTTTAGAAAAATTAAAATCCATTTTTTCATAAATGTATTTTCCATTTACTTTTGAAATTGTATCAACATATTTTTTTGAATTTTCATCACTACTGCCATTGTCTACTACAATAATTTCATAATTTCCATACTGCGTATTTTCTGCTATAGAATTAATACATTTTTCAAGCATTGGAACATTATCTTTTGAGGGAATTACTATAGATACCAATTCTTCATCAGGTTTAAAAACTATGTTACCAAAGTCATCGATAGTTGCTCTTATATTTCTAGTCATTAATATGCTTTGCTTTATAGTTTTTATTTCCTCAATATTTTCAATATGCTCTTTTTTATGACAAAGGACTCTGTCTACTTTTAAAATATCCTTGTTTTCATTTGTATACTTCAACAAAAAGTCATAGTATTCCTCATTTTTATAATCACAATTAAATCCTATATTTTTAGCCTTTTCACAATCAAAAATTGAAAAACCTATATAACAAAATGATAAAAGGGTATGAGGAGAAAAACAAGGTTTAAAAAATGGATTTATGTATTTTTCTCCCATTATAGTATCGTCATCACAATACACCATTGAACACATTTTTTTATTTAGGCATTTTACAAATTCAAATACTGCATTTTTTTCGAGAATATCTTCACTATTCATAAAGCAAACATATTCTCCCTCTGCCATAGTCAGACCCTTGTTAAAAGATTTAGCTTTTGTTTCTTCGCATATATTCAAAAGCTGTATATTGGTATATATTTGATTTTTAATGCTATCTATTGTTTTGCTACTGCCATTATGTACAATAACTGTAACTTTAGGATTATAATCTAGTTTATGACCCTCGTGGCAATCCATAAGTTTTCTGTAATTGTCGTAATTTGATGGATTTTTTCGAATATAATTATTCTCTTTCACCCTATCCAAAACTACCGCAAAACCATATTTTTTTATATATTCTAATGATTTTTTTATAATAGACATATTTTCTCCTGTATTTTTTAATAACAACCTTTTCAAAGTCCATTAATTATACTACATTTCATAAAATAAATAAACCTATTTTCCTCTTATTCGCATTTCCAAATCTTTAACTTTTTTTCGCAGTCTTTCTATTTCCTCCTGTTCAGCTATACTCTGTGTCTGCACAATATTATCAACTGGTAAAAGCTCCATAAGATAGGGCTTATCGCTTGGAACATAAACTTCATTTGCAATATATTTATCTCCTTGTTGATTTTTTTCTACTAAAACAGCCTTTACAGAATTTGTTTCAAACTTTCCCTTGTATAATCCCTGTTGCTTAAAACTCTCTCCCATATCGTAGGATACAATAGAATATAATTTTCTAGCTGTCCTCCACCATATGCAAACTTTATTTTGTATTATAGCAATAATGCAATCTCTTGCTAAAGTATTTTCTACAATAGTTTTAGCCTTACTTACTTTGTTACTTTCCTTACGGACATAAACTATTTTTGAACCATAAATTCCAGATAATAAAAATACAAAATGAATACTATCCTCTGTTATAACATAAGAATAATCTGTTATGTAATATCCTGTTGCATAAACCATTTTAAAATTACTTATATTTTCATTCACTTCTCTGTATCCAAACTGAATTTCTGGCATACGCTTTTGATAAAAAATAACTTTATTATTTTTTCCGGCATAGTGAACCTTAAAAAAGCTATTGTTAAAGGGAATAAAATCATCTATTTTCTCTGGTTTAGACCAATTACTGTCCGCCCTTTTCTTCTGTCTTACAATATATTCCCCGTTTCTATCAGGCAAATTATATATTAACTCCATCTGATTGTTCCAGATTTCCGCATTAATAACAATGTCATTCTTTTCATCTCCCAAACTTTCCAGTATTTTAACTTCTTCTTTGCCATTTTCACAAAGATACATACTGCCATTTTTCTTCTGATATATAACCATATAATTAGAATTGTATTCAAAAACACTAAATTCAGGCTTTACACCACTTGCAACAATTTCTTCTTTTCCCCACATTCCTTTCTCTATTTTCTTTATACAAATATTGCCTAATGAATAGTAAATAGCCGTAATTTCATAATCGCTTTTCTTTAAAATATATATACTCATTTTATCACCCAAAATATTATATTATAGACAAGGTGTAATTATGTATTTACTGGTAAAATAAGGATAACATTCGAAATAATTTGACAAAAATATAAATATAAAATATACTTGTTTGAGAGAGGAGTTTTAACAATGAAATTTAGATTTTTAATCACTACACTATTGGCTGTATTAGGTTTTTCTACTGGTGTTTTTGCACATACAGTTATAAATATTCCCCTTGACAGCCGACCTGTTAGTTACGAATACTTTGACAACCTTTCCAGAATAGGTGGTGACAATTGTATAACTGTCAGCAAAGATAATCTGGACTATTTTTCAAACGATACTACAAAAAATCATTTAGGAAATTCTCTTGCCGTAAGAGATGAAGTTTACAACCTTGTTTTAAACAACAATAATAAAGATACTACGGTTATTATAAATACATCTTCCTATGTTACAAACGGCCTTGTGGGCAGTAGATGTGGTGTAAACTACAAGGACTACAAAGATGCTATGGAAGACTTAAATACACTTATTACTAATTTTCCTAACCCAAAATATTATATAAATATTGCAAATCCTCGTTCATTACCTGAAACAAGATTTAATACAATTTGGTGTGACAATAACAAATTAAAAGGTCTTGCATCTTATTACCTTGAATTAAATCCTAATGACCCTAACAAAGATGAAATATTAAATACATATGCTATGGTAACTCCGGAACAATTTTTGTTAGAGTACGGATATGTTTATAATAAATCTGTTGAACTTGGATACGGCGAGCTTACAAAATGGGAAAAGGCATTTCTAAACAATTTTAACACTACATACCTTAGTAGTCCAAAGTATAAGCCATACATTGATAATTATATCCTTCCTTATTCTGCTACTGCTGATATGTTTTCAATGCTTTTAAAATGGCAACAAGAAGGAAAAATAGACCAGATACTTGTGGGCAATGACGATTTACAGTTACCTAATTGTATTACTTATTTTTATAGACAAAATGCCAGTTGGGTGCAATCCAGCAAAGGCTCTGCCGTAAAATATAGCTTTCCTAGAAGTTATATGGAAGTTCTTCCAAATTCCATTCAGAACAATTTAAAAGAGGCTTATGGCAACAGCGAAAAGGAAATGGCTCTAATTGGCTATGGCAAAAAAGTCAACATAATATATGGTACAGATGAATTGCCACAGCTTACTTATGCCCGAGATTATTCCATAAGAAATAACCTCACACCAAAATACAACTTATATTACAATGACCACACTCAAGATGTTGCAACATTTGATATTTCATCTCCTAGTCACTTAATCAAGGTTGCTATAAATTATGCCAGTGGTAGAGTTGGACAATATACAAAAAAGGATTTTAACACATTTATATATAATTACACTACTGGCAAATCCAGTAAAGAAAACTTCCTTGATAAGTTATATACTGTTAATGCCAATGGTGGTCATACTGGTTTGATTGAATTATATGTAAATACACAACTTGATAATAGCCGAAATTACATTTTCCAGCAATTATCAAGAAACAAGAGAAGTGACCAATCTGTAAGCAAAACTATGAATTTAAGTGAACTTGATATGTACTCTGCTTGGAATACGCAGGCAAATGCCATAGGTTTAGGTATTGCTCACGCACAGGTTTTCACTATTGCTGACCAAGTGTCAAAAGATACTAAAACAGCTCTTGATGCCCACTTAAAAGTTCTTTTACAACATTATATTGAAGATAGCGAATACACTGCTACAGCAAAACTTACCCTTGCAAACAAAGCATATAAGCCGACTGTATATGAAAATCAGCAAAGTCAGATTTTATATGATTTAATGAATCCAAGTCGTATAGAAAATGTTTTAAAGGGCTGTAAATATACTTTCAATGGTGATACATATTATCTTGATAATATAAAAGTAGTACAAATGAGTTTCCCATGGTCAAGAATATTTGATATACTTGTTAAATCACAAGCCATTTGGGAAGACGCATAAATATTATTCCACTTAAAAAACCTCAAGTAAAATGCTTGAGGTTTTTTACATACAATCTCAATTTTTAATTACAATTATACAATCTCAACATAGTAGCAATAGCCTGTTCCCTTGTATAATTCATCCAAGGAGAAAATTTTCCATTTCCAGTACCTGTCATTACATAGGTATCTCCACTTTTTATTCCTGCAACACTATAAATAGCAGTTTTTGCCCATTTAGCAAAGTAACTTTCATCGACAAATTTCTTTGTTTGAGGTTTGTTTTTGTCAATATTGAGAATTGTTGCAAGATTATTTATCATTACAGCAGCCTCTTGACGAGTAATATAATTTTCCGGTGCAAACTTATTGTTGCCTGTGCCAGATACTATTTTTAGATTATATGCTGTTGTTATATAAATATCGTTTACATCAGAAAACGGACTTTCAACATTCATATTAATTTCATTTCCAGTTTTGGCAATGTAAGTCTGTACAGCAAGTTGACAAAATTCCTGCCTTGTTATTTTGTTAGTATATTTAAACTTTAAATTATCTGGAACTAAATTTAATTCAATAGATTTATTTATACTATCTTCAGCCCAATTACTATATGAATTATCCACCTTAACATCTACTTTGTTACCATCTAAATCAAAATAATCTTTTGAATCGTCTGCACTGTTTGTAGCTTCGACATACACCTCATTATCTACTTTAATAAAATTAATATTATAGTAGAAATTTGGAGGAACTATTGTTTTAAAATCCTTGCTTAAAAGTCCTAAGCTAGAATCAGCCATACCCTCTGGATAATGGACAATAATAGTGTCATACTCCCCAAGTTTGCTTTCTACACTTCTAAAATTTGTTTCTACTAATTTTTCATTTTTATCATTTACTATATTTACATAAAATCCAGACCCATCATCTAATATATAACAATTATCCAAACCCTCAATAGGTATCTTAGTTCTTTCACTATCATTTGATAATTCATCAGATGAAGTATAGTTTTCATTTGCATCATATTCTGTATTTTCTGCAAATACTGTCAAGCTTTGGCAAAATAGAGTAACGCACAATAAAGCAAGTATAATTTTATTTTTCATATATCGTCCTCCTTAAAAATATTTCTTACATATAAATTTACAAAAAGAGCTACCCAAAAAGAGTAGCTCCAATATGTATAAATATATTAAAATTATTCATAAATTGGGTACTTAGCAACAAGCTTCTGAACTCTTTCAGCAACTTCTGCCTTGTTTCCTTCAAAGTCCTTAGCAACCATAGCAATAAGGTCAGCAATTTCAACCATATCTTCTTCAACCATACCTCTTGTAGTAACAGCTGGAGTACCTAATCTGATACCACTTGCTGTACCTGGCTTTTCTGGGTCAAATGGGATAGCATTCTTGTTACAAGTAATTCTTACTTCGTCAAGTCTTGCTTCAAGTTCCTTACCAGTAATGTGCATTGGTCTTAAATCTACAAGCATAAGGTGATTATCTGTACCACCAGAAACTATATCAAAACCATTTTCAATAAGTCTGTCAGCAAGTACCTTTGCATTCTTAACAACCTGTTCAGCATACTTCTTGAAACTTGGGTCAAGAGCTTCCTTGAAACAAACAGCCTTAGCTGCAATAACATGCATAAGAGGACCACCCTGAATACCAGGAAAAATAGCCTTGTCAATAAGCTTGGCATTTTCTTCCTTACAAAGAATAAGACCGCCTCTAGGACCTCTTAAAGTCTTGTGAGTAGTTGTAGTAACAAAATCAGCATAAGGAACTGGATTTGGATGAAGACCTGCTGCTACAAGACCAGCAATATGAGCCATATCTACCATAAAGTATGCTCCAACTTCCTTAGCAACCTTGCTCATAAATTCAAAATCAATAGTTCTTGAATATGCACTTGCACCAGCAATAATAAGCTTTGGCTTGTTTTCAAGAGCTACTCTTCTGAATTCTTCATAATCAATCCTACCAGTTTCTTCACTTACACCGTAAGAAACTACATTGTACTGCTTACCACTCATATTAACAGGTGAACCATGAGTTAAGTGACCACCATGTGCAAGGCTCATACCCATTACAGTATCGCCAGGCTTTAAAACTGCAAAGAATACAGCCATATTTGCCTGTGCACCAGAGTGAGGCTGAACATTAGCATGTTCTGCACCAAAAAGTTCACAAGCTCTCTTTCTAGCTAATTCTTCTACAATATCAACCTTTTCGCAACCACCGTAATATCTCTTACCTGGGTAACCTTCTGCATATTTATTTGTAAGAACTGAACCCATAGCTGCCATAACTGCCTTAGAAACAATATTTTCAGATGCAATAAGTTCAATGTTATGCTGCTGTCTATAAAGTTCTTCGTTAATAGCTTCGCAAATTTCAGGGTCTACTGCTTTTACTTCATTAATGTCGTACATATCTTGACCTCCTAAAATAATTTATAAATAATATTAAACCAATTTGTAAATATTGTCAACTAATTTGTCGTAATTATTAATCTTTTTAACTCTGTAAACTGATTTACATAATATTATAAATAGGCTATAGCACAACTAATTTTCGACAATAGTTATTGAAAATTTTTCCAGTATTCTTCTTCGCTGTTGTTTTCAATAGCTGTCAAATATTCATCAGCAATATCAAAAATTTCACTTTCATCTGCTACACTATACATTATTTTATCGCCTTTTTTAGTAACATTAATATGCTTAATCTTAGGGTTATCAAGCCATTTTCTGAACTTTTCTTCCCACTCGTCAGCACCCTCTTTGCCTATTTCAGCATAACATTCCATTTCTTCCTTTATTTCATAAATAAAATCTTCTAATTCAAGTTTAATCATTATTTTCTCCTCCCAATACTTCAAGCCCGAAATATTCATAAGTTTTATTAGTTACCACTCTGCCCCTTGGTGTTCTTTTTATAAAACCCTGTTGTATCAAATATGGCTCAACAACATCTTCTATTGTTTCTGCCTCCTCGCCTATTGATACAGAAAGTGTATCAAGACCTACTGGTCCACCACCAAATTTGTCTATCATACACATTAAAAGTGTTTTGTCTGTTAAATCTAAACCATTTTTATCAACTTCTAATATATCAAGACTGTCTTTTGCAACTTGACCAGTAATTACACCATCATACTTAACCTGTGCAAAATCTCGCACTCTTTTAAGCAATCTATTTGCTATTCTTGGTGTACCTCTTGAGCGTCTGGCAAGTTCTAAAGCACCATCTTCATCAATAGGAATATTTAAAACATTAGCCGACCTTATTACAATACGCATAAGTTCCTGTGGCGTATACAATTCTAATCTATTTACTACACCAAATCTATCTCTTAAAGGTGCTGTCAAAAGACCTATTCTTGTAGTTGCACCTATTAAAGTAAAGTGTGGCAAATCAAGTCGTATACTTTTAGCATCTGCACCTTTACCTATTACTATATCCAAAACAAAATCTTCCATAGCTGGATAGAGAATTTCTTCAATAAGTCTATTTATTCTATGGATTTCATCAATGAAAAGCACATCGCCTTCATTTAAGCCATTTAATATTGCTGCCATATCTCCCGGACGCTCTATTGCTGGTCCAGAAGTAACCTTTATGTTAGCATTCATTTCATTTGCTATAATATTTGAAAGTGTAGTCTTTCCCAATCCCGGTGGTCCATAAAGTAAAACATGGTCAAGACATTCTCCTCTTTGTTTTGCTGCCTGCATATAAATACGCATATTTTCTTTTACTTTTTCCTGACCTATATATGTATCAAGAGTTATGGGGCGAAGTTTTGGCTCAGATACAGCATCTTCTTCTCTCAAAGAGGCTGTAGTAATTCTATCCCCTGTATTTAATTGTCTTTTCTCCATTGTTTTCTCCTACTTAACAACCTTTAAAGCCTTGCTTATAATTTCTTCTGTTGCCATACCATTTACAAAAACAGCCTTAATTGCATTTTCTGCTTCATTTTTAGTAAATCCAAGTGCCATAAGTGCTGAAAGTGCCTCTGCTCTTTCTCCTGTTGCAACATCGACTTTCTGAACAAGTTCAACACCTGTAGTAATCGTGTCGGCACCAACTTTATCTTTCAACTCTAAAGCTATTCTCTGGGCAATTTTTTTACCTATGCCCTGACCAACACTTAATGCCTTTATATCCTCTGTGGCAATAGCAAGTGCCAACTGTGACGGAGATAAAGCTCCAAGCATTGCTACAGCACTTTTAGGACCAACACCATTTACACTTATAAGCAAATTAAACATATTTAATTCTTCTTTTGTTAAAAATCCAAAAAGAGAAAGTTCATTTTCTTTTACATTCATATAAGTATAAATTTGAACTTCTTTTTCCATAACAACTGCTGAGGCTGTAGATGACGATACCTGAATATTATAACCTATACCATTGTTATCTACAACTATACAATCATTTCCTATGTAGGCTACAGTACCTTTAACATAGCTAATCATAATATTTTATCTGCCTTTCTTTACATTTATAATTGCAACTTCACAATTTGTACCAACCCTCATATTAGGACCCCAAACGCCAGCACCAGAAGTTGTCACATTTGTCATATTTCCAACTTTAATAATACCCCAAGGATTTTCCCACGCAAGTTTTATAGTAATATTTCCTGGGAAAAGCTGACCATTATGGGTGTGTCCACCTAAATCCAAGTCAACACCTGCATCATTCTTTTCATCAAACTCATTTGGTTCGTGGTCTATTTCTATTATAGGTTTTGTTTTGTCCAAATTTTCGGTCAAATCGTGAACAGTTTTTCTTTCTAAACCAATTTTGCCTGTTTTTTCATAGTCAAGTCTACCTACAACATAGAACTTATTATCTACTAAAACAGCCTCATCTTCAAGGATTTTTACATTTGACTTTTTCATCAAATCCTCAAAGCGTGTATCTCTTTCATTATTTTCTGCACTATGAACAGAAAATCCTCCTAAAAGTGTTTCTGTTACATCGTGATTACCCCAACAGCCATATACTCCATACTTAGTTTTTATACCTTTTAAAATTTCTGCTATTTTATCAGGATTTCTGACAGCCCTATAATCATTATCAAAAATATCCCCTGCTATACAAACTATATCTGGATTTTGCTGGTTTATTATGTCAACCATTTTTTCCATTTGTTTTTCGCCTATACTGTAGCCTAAATGTAAATCAGACACCAAGGCAATTTTTAAATCAGGACATTCCTTATCTATTGTTACACTATATTCTCTTGTCTTTATATCTCCAACATGAAGTCCACCATAAATGGATACAACACTTACACAAACGATGACAATTCCGCCTACTACAACAAATGGATATTTAAAAGGCAATCGTATATTTTTCTTTTTCAAAATAAACAATATAACATCGCTCAAAAAAATAAACATAAGTGAATAAAGCATAACGCCTATCCAATAATTACTTATGTATTTCATAATATATTGTATTTGCGTACCTTGTGGCAATACAAAAGCCGAAAGCAAGCTAACAGCAAAAAAAGCATAAATCACAAAATATATTGCACCTATTATTTTATGATGTGACACCTTTACAATGGACCTTATCCACATAAAAGTTCTCATAAATACATAAACATTTAACATCAAATAAACTGGTATTACAAGTAAAAGTATCATAAAACCACCTCTTTGTAGGTTAATTATATTCTAATTTTTTATAAAAAGCAATAAAATTATATCCCCATTATAATAGTAGAAACTCATACCTCAAAAATTTTTTTGAAAAAAATCCTAATTTCCTATTGACATAATAGGAATAGTATAATATAATACATTCATACTTAATCGAAAGGAGCAACGCCTATGAAACAACTTAAAAATATATATGCAAGGAGTAACATACGAATGTGTTGCTCATTGACAAACTAGATTATAACAATTATAAGTAATAGATACAAGAATAAAACTAAAATTTACATACTAAAGGAGATTATAAAATTATGGCAAAGTTAAGCAGAAAAGATAGAAAATTCAAATTCGAAACATTACAGCTTCATGTAGGTCAGGAAAATCCAGACCCAGCAACAGGTGCAAGAGCAGTACCTATTTATCAGACAACTTCTTATGTTTTTGATAATTGCGACCATGCAGAAGCTCGTTTCAACCTTTCAAATGCTGGTAACATTTACGGTAGACTTACAAACCCTACTGAAGATGTATTAGAACAGAGAGTTGCAGCTCTCGAAGGTGGTGTAGCTGCCCTTGCAGTAGCATCTGGTGCAGCAGCTATTAGCTACACTATTCAGAACCTTGCTCAGAACGGTGACCACATCGTTGCAGCTGAAAACATTTATGGTGGTTCTTACAACTTACTTGCACATACACTTCCAGAATACGGTATTACAACAACTTTCGTTGACCCACTTGATGTAAGTAATTTCGAAAAGGCTATTCAGCCAAACACAAAGGCTTTATTCATTGAAACTTTAGGTAATCCTAACTCAGAAGTTTCTGATATTGAAGCTATTGCAAAGATTGCTCATAGCCACAATATTCCACTTGTAATTGATAATACATTTGGTACTCCATACCTTATTAGACCAATCGAATACGGTGCAGATATTGTTGTTCATTCTGGTACTAAGTTCCTTGGTGGTCATGGTACATCTCTTGGTGGTCTTATTGTTGATAGCGGTAAGTTTGACTGGGAAGCATCTGGTAAGTTCCCATCTCTTACAGAACCAAACCCAAGTTACCATGGTATTAGCTTTACAAAGGCTGTAGGTCCTGCTGCATTCGTAACAAAGATTAGAGCTATTCTTCTTCGTGATACTGGTGCAACTATTTCTCCATTCAACGCATTCCTTCTCTTACAGGGTCTTGAAACACTTTCTCTTAGAGTAGAAAGACATGTTGAAAATGCACTTAAAGTTGTAGATTACCTTTCTAATCATCCACTTGTTGAAAAGGTACATCACCCATCAGTAACTACTGACGAAAGCCAGAAAGCGCTTTACAAGAAGTATTTCCCTAACGGTGGTGGTTCAATCTTTACATTCGAAGTTAAGGGCGACGAAAAGAAGACTAGAGAATTTATTGATAACCTTGAATTATTCTCACTCCTTGCTAATGTAGCTGATGTTAAGAGCCTTGTAGTACATCCTGCATCTACTACTCACTCTCAGCTTAACGAACAGGAACTTCTTGAACAGGGTATCACTCGTTCTACAGTTCGTCTTTCAATCGGTACTGAAAACATTGATGATATTATTCAGGACCTTGACGAAGCATTTAAGGCAATTCAGTAATATATAATTTAACATAACATTTCTAATCCTACAAAAAGGTAGTGGCGTAAGTCATTACCTTTTTTGTGTCTATAAACAAAAAAGAACAGCGACAATATATGCCAACTGTTCTTTTTTATTTATATTAAATTTAATCCGTAATACAACTCAGACAAAGCCACACCACAGATTTTATGATATAAAAAAATGATTACTCGTTACTCTTTGCCATATTCTTTTCGTAATCTTCAATCATTTTTTTCACCATATAACCTCCCACATAGCCGTTCTGGGCAGATGTTAAATCGCCATTGTAACCTTTCTTTAAAGGTACACCAATTTCGTTGGCTACTTCATACTTCATCTTTTCCATAGCCTCTCTTGCCTCAGGAACATTGATTTTGTTAGAGCTTGAATTAGAACTTGCCATAATTTTTTCCTCCTTTTAAAATAAATAATTTGTTGTTACAATAACTATTATGTCAAAGAAAGAAATTTATAGTCAGCCAATTTTTTCAACTAAATTTAAAATATTCCTTTTTTAATTTATTCTATACATAGCCTCGTCTAATTCCTCGCCATCGCCAATATTTGATAAACTCATTTGTATTGTTCCTGGTTGAACAAAACTTGCTGTAACATGGCTTGTATACTCCTTTGCCTCTGTATTACCTGGTTGATAGTCAAAACTATCATAAAATTCGTTATAAGTATAATCTCCATCATTATAGTAAGTAGAAGTGCCTGAAATATCAAAAGTAATCTTGCCGTCTGATATTTTTACACCATTTAATTGTTTAACTGCACTTACTGATTTATCATATCCCATTTCAGTAGTATAGTGGGAAACATCAATAGAGCCATAAACTTTTCCACCCTGTACTTTTGTAATTTCTAAATAAACATATTTATAATCATCATTATAATCAGTATAAAATCTATATTCGCCCTTATACTGGTTATATACTGTATCCATTTTTACAGTTTGTACTGCACCATTAAATTTAGATGTTGCATTTTTCAAACTTTTTACAGCATTGTCAATATCCTCTTGAGATGGATTTCTGGATTTACTTATTTCTGTAGCCTTATCAATAGCATTTTTAAATACTTTCAAATCTGAAACTAAATAAGCATAGTATTGTCCGTCTTTTTGAGAATTATATGTGCTATTTGCACTTGAAATTTCACTTTTTAATGCCCCTCTGTCTGTTTTAACTACCTTAGAATCTTCCAAAGCCTTAATTTTTGCGTTAAGCTCTGACACTATTAACTCTCCTGTTGCTATATCACTTGCCGGACTTGCAATTTTTTCATTTGTCCAATCTATAGCTTTCTTTAAATCAGCCTTTGTACTTTCCAAACATTGACCTACATTGTCGCCAACAACAGCCTCGTCATATGTTTTCTCAGCTCTCTTGTATACTTCTTCTATCTTCTTTTGACTTTTTCCATCAACTTCGTATTCAAAGGATTTAACCTCTGTTTTTTCCCCTGCACCGTTTACAGCATAAAGTTTAAGTATACAATCCCCTGGAAGTTTAATACCTGTTGTATAATACTTAGGAGAATTTTCATTAGGCTCTGAACCATCGACTGTATAATAAATACCATGTCCAATAATATTTTGATTAACCTCCCAAGTAACTGTTGGTGGATAAATATAATTTCCACCAATAGGAGATATATTTAATTCTTCAATAGGAGTTTTGCCTAATTCATACCATTTCTTTATTTTACTATCAGCCTTATTTTCTCCAACTTTTTTAATATACTTTTCTACCATTGTATAGGCATCTAATGGACTATATGGATTTATTTTTCCTACAAGTGTTGTAAGAAATTCTGTATCTTTTGGCTTTTTACTTTGTGCCAAAACAGCATAATCTGATGCACTTTTATAGTCCTTTTCATTTAGATAACTATCTACCTTAGCAATAGCATATTCCTTTTTGAAAATACCTATTTTTGTACCATCAACTTTTCCTGTATAGCATAGTAATATCCCAACTATTATAGCAATTACAACTATTCCTGAACCTATACCACTTAATATATAAGCAAGAACTTTTTTAGAAAAATGGGTTCTTGAGAAGTGAAGCCTTTTCGCTTCATTTACATTTTGTGGAATACTTTCTGCCACTGCTACTTCACTTGACAAATTATTATAAGAAGTATATCCCCTATCTTCTTCTATACTACTTCCACAGTTGCCACAAAATTTGTCACTTTCTCCTATTTCAATTCCACAATTAGGACAAAATCTCTTTCTGTTAATATTTTCAGCCATAGTTTGCCCAATATTTTTTGAGCCTTCTATAACTTTATCCATTTCAATTTCTTTTTCAGTAAGGACTTTTTCGCCACAACAACTACAGAACTTAGCATCATCTTCTAAAAGACTTCCACATTTAGAGCAATAAACTGGTTTAGTTTCGTTGCTTGTTTCTTCAAATTTATTGCCACATTTTGGACAGTAAATATCATCTTTTGACAATACTTCACCACAGTTATTACATCTTTTTACAGTATCACCCATAGTTTAACACCCTTTCCTTTTTCTTTTAATTATATAACCTTTTGTATTATTATTCAACACTATATATTATATTTTTTAATACAAAAAAAGCCGTAGCATTTAAACTACGACTTAATCAATATTCAAATATTCTCAATACTAATTAAATGACATAATTGTCTACACAACCCTGTTCCCAATCAATCAAATCTTTAAGAGTAATGTTATCAACTACATCGTTTACTGCATCATTAATCTTTTTCCAAACTCTTAAAGTAACGCAACTGCCACTTCTTTCACAATCATTATTGCCACCTTCAAGACAAGCAACAGGAGCTAAATCTCCCTCTGTCAATCTAAGTATAGAACCTACTGTATATTCTTCAGGAGTTCTAGTCAATTTATAACCACCCTGAGGGCCTCTAATACTTCTAACAAAACCAGCTTTATTAAGCACAGAAATAATCTGCTCCAAATACTTATCAGAAATACCTTGTCTTGCTGAAATATCTTTTATTCTAACAGGATTTTCTTTACCATTATCTGCTATATCAAGCATAAGCCTTAAAGCATATCTGCCCTTTGTTGAAATTTTCATATTCTTCATCCTCTTTACCAATATTTCATATCGTTATACTAGGATTATTATATATGTAATCGGTAAATAAGTCAAGTATTTTTGCCCAAAACATTTAAAATAAGCCTTTCAAAGGACATTTCAAAGTTCTTATCATCATCTGTATTTCGTTTTCTTCCACCCTTTAAATGGGATTTCTTTTTGCTATTTCTCATAACTTTTGCAATATGTCTTGAAAAAAGCATTTCGTCTATATTGTCATTTGTAAACCATTTTCCACTTTGATGAATAGCATAAGCACCTTTTCCAAGTGCCATAGCAGCCACACCATAGTCCTGTGTAACTACAATATCGCCTTTATTGCAATTATTTACCAAAACTATATCTACAGAGTCAGCACCTCTATCCACCATAACTACTCTTGAATACTCTGACTCTAATATATGACTTGTATCGCATAAAAGGGTTACAGGCACATTATGTTTTTGAGCAACATTTTCTACTTGAGCTATAACAGGACAAGCATCTGCATCAACAAGAATTTCCATAAAAATCACCCATTATTCTTTAATTTGTTTATTAGTTCAATTTCACTTTTGCTTAATTGAGCATTTTCAAGTAATTCAGGGCGTTTATTAAATGTTCTTATTACAGACTGTTCTCTACGCCATTTATCTACATTGGCGTGATGACCACTTAAAAGTACATCCGGTACTTTTTTGCCCATAAATTCAACTGGTCTTGTATACTGTGGATACTCAACCAATCCGTCTGAAAAAGTTTCATTTTCGTAGCTTTCCGCCTTATTTAACACACCATTTATAAGTCTTGAAACAGCATCTACAACTATCATCGCTCCCAATTCCCCACCTGTGAGAACATAATCGCCTACAGAAATTTCCTCTGTCACTATTTCTTCTAAAACTCTTTCATCTACTCCCTCATAATGACCACAAAGTATTACCATATCTTCAAAATGAGAAAGCTCTACAGCCTTATTTTGATTAAAAGTCTTGCCCTGTGGACTCATATAGACCACTGGACAATTTTTGCTTAATTTAGGCTTTATACTCATATAAGCATCATAAATAGGTTGTGGTTGCATTACCATACCAGCACCACCGCCATAAGGATAATCATCTACATGATTATGTTTGTTATTTGAAAAATCCCTTATATTTATACACTCTACATCTATTAAATTATTTTCTTTTGCCCTTTTTAAAATACTATGTTCCAGTCCACCCTCTATCATTTCTGGAAAAAGTGTTAATATATAGAATTTCAATCTCTCAGCCCCTTTAAAAGCTTTACAGTCATCTTCTTATTTTCAACATCTACATCAAGTATACATTCCTTAATAGCTGGAATAAGAATATCTTTGCCTTTTTCAGGCTTTACAACATATACATCATTAGCACCAGTAAAGAGAATATCCTTTATAATGCCAAGGTTTTCGCCCTCGTCTGTAACTACATTCATATCATATAAATCTCTTATATAATATTCTCCTTCTTCCAATGGTAAAGCATCTTCTGGTGGAATTTTAACAGTAGCACCCTTTAATTTTTCTGCTGTTGTCATATCGTCTACACCTTCAAATTTAAGAAGAACAAACTGCTTATGATAACGCACATTTTCTATATAATATTCTGTCATTTTTCCCCTCTGTTCAAGGAAAACAGAATCCAAAAGTTCAAAACGAGATTCGTCATCAGTACAAGGTATAACTCTTACTTCGCCCTTAATACCCTGTGTATTAACTACATCGCCTATAACAAAATAATCTTCCATAATAATATCCTCAAATCTATTTTTCTAACAAAAAAGGCGTTGCAACTAAAAATAGTACAACACCTTCCTGATTACATAATCTTTACAACTACCTTTTGGTCTATACGACCTGCAGCTGATTTCATAAAGGTACGGATTGCCTTAGCAATTCTACCCTGCTTGCCAATTACTTTGCCGATATCATCCTGTGCAACAGTAAGCTCGAGAATGAGAGCATCCTCATCTACACGCTGGTTTACAACCACCTGTTCAGGATTATCGACTAAATTTTTAGCAATAATTTCAAGCAATTCTTTCATGGTTGTTCCTCCCATGTATTATTCGATAACGCCAGCCTTCTTTAATAAAGCCTTAGCAGTATCTGTAGGCTGAGCACCATTGCTTAACCACTTCTTAGCTTCTTCAACATTTACCTTTAATTCAATAGGTTCAACTGTTGGATTGTAGTAACCGAGTTCAGCTACCTTGCTACCGTTCTGAGCCTTTCTTGAATCAGCAACAACGATTCTGTAAAAAGGAGACTTCTTAGCACCTAATCTGTTTAATCTAATCTTTAACACAACTTTCACCTCCTTGTGAAGTAATAAATTTATATATTAACTTAAATAAATTAAGCAATATCACAATCCAAATGGCATTTTAAATCTGCCTTTTCTTCCCTTTTGCATATCTGTAATAGACTTCATCATTTTCTTCATATCGTTAAACTGCTTTAAAAGCTTATTAACTTCCTGAATAGAGCGTCCACAACCCTTTGCAATTCTCTTTTTGCGTGAGCCGTTTAATATATCAGGATTTTGTCTTTCGGCAGGAGTCATTGACTGAATAATTGCCTCAATATGCTTTGTAGCATTATCATCAACATCTATTTCGTCAAGATTAATCTTGCCACCTATGCCAGGAATCATTTTCATAAGGTCTTTAATAGGACCCATTTTCTTAATTTGCTGTAACTGGTTCATAAAGTCCTCAAGGTTAAATTCCTGAGTTCTCATTTTCTTTTCCAGTTCCTTAGCTTGCTTTTCATCAAAAGCACCTTGAGCCTTTTCAATAAGACTAAGCACATCGCCCATACCTAAGATACGAGATGCCATACGGTCAGGATAGAAAGGTTCTAAATCTTCCATCTTTTCGCCCATACCGACATACTTAATAGGCTTACCTGTAACAGCTCTTACTGAAAGTGCAGCACCACCTCTTGTGTCACCATCCATTTTAGTAATGATAACACCATCAACGCCAAGCTTTGAATTAAATGTTTCAGCTACATTTACGGCGTCCTGACCTGTCATTGCATCAATAACAAGGAGAATTTCCTGAGGTTTTACTTCATTCTTAATATTAAGAAGCTCGTCCATAAGATTTTCATCAATATGGAGTCTACCGGCGGTATCTATGATTACAACATCATGACCATGGCCAGTAGCATATTTAATACCCCCTTTTGAAATTTCAACAGGGTCGCCCTGTCCCATTTCAAATACAGGAATATTGTAAGTTGAACCTACCACCTGTAACTGCTTAATAGCAGCTGGTCTGTAAACATCACAGGCTACAAGCAATGGCTGTTTACCCTGCTTTCTAAGCTGTCCTGCAAGCTTACCAGTAGTAGTAGTTTTACCAGCACCCTGAAGACCAACCATCATATAAATCGTAGGCGATTTAGATGAAAAAGTCAACTTTGACTGAGTGCTACCCATAAGAGTTACTAACTCGTCATTAACTATTTTAACAACCTGCTGACCTGGGTTAAGTCCTTCAAGAACATCGCCACCAACAGCCTTTTCAGTAACCTTATTTACAAAATCTTTAACAATTTTAAAATTAACATCGGCCTCAAGGAGAGCCAATTTAACTTCACGCATGGCAGTTTTAACATCTTTTTCTGTTAACTTGCCCTTACCACGAAGTTGTTTGAACACATCCTGAAGCTTATTTGATAAACTTTCAAAAGCCATAACCAACCTCCTAGTCCAATATCTGTGATACCAAACTTTTAATATCTTCTATTTTTTCATCATTTCCCAAGGCATCTAGCCTTTTCAAAACATCAGAAACCTTTTCTTTACGAACAAGGTATTTCTTTACAAGCTGTAATTTATCTTCATATTGCAATAGTAACTTTTCAGTTCTTCTAATCATATCAAGAACAGCTTGACGGGTTATGTTGTGTTCAATGGCGACCTCATTGAGAGATAAGTCATTAAGAAAATGCTGAGTAATAACAGCCTTTTGCTTTTCCGTCAGAAGTTCGCCGTAGAAATCGTACAGCAAAGTTATATAATAAATCTTATCCATACTTAATCTCCTGTGATGTAGTGTAAAGTAAAATTACTTACCCCTAACACCTCAACTATTTTACAACAAAACCACTTGCCTGTCAAGTATTTTTTCTTTACACCTAAAATTTTTTTTCTGTGTAATTTATAGCCTCTTGAAACCCAGTAAAACTCACTACTTCAGCAATATCATTTCCATAATAAAGAGAGCCAAAAGCTTTTTTTAATGAATTTAGCGGAATTTTTTTTACCATTTTTCCTAAGAAAGGAGAAAATTTTATTTCTTTATTGTTGACACTACAAATATATTTTGACATAGTGTCCGTAGACTCTGTCTTGCTGTCCATAGGCATAAATATTCCCTCTTTACCTTCTGAAATAGTATTCCAAACAAAATAAGCAAGGTTTTCTACATATATAAAACTTCTCTTATTTTCCACCAAAGGAAAAACAGGCAATTTTAAAGCCAACATTCTTAGCTTTTTATAATTTCCTGGACAACTTCTTCCATACACCATAGGTGGGCGAATAATTGAAACTTTAAAATTTTCATCAGCTATTTTTTCTAATGCCTTTTCAGCTTTCAGCTTACTTTCGCCATAAAGTGTCTTTGGCTGTAAAGGTGTGTTGCCATTTATTTCTCCCTCACTTTTGCCGTAAACAGCCATTGTACTCATAAATATAAACTGTTTTACACCTTTTTTCTTTGCCTTTTCGGCAATATCAACAGTAAGTTCATAATTAACCTTATCATATAAAATAGCAAACTTTGCCTCTTTTTTATGAACTATAGCTGCACAATGAACTACAACATCTACATCAGTAAACTCATCTTCACTTATACAATTTCTAACAGAAACATATTTCACTTCCATATTTTTATATAGAAGAAAGTTACCTATATTTTTGCCAACATAACTGTTTTTACCTGTTATTAGAACTTTCATTTCTGCCCTCTCTTACCCCTTTGGAAGTAAATACTGAAACAACTGTCATAAGTATAATTTTAATATCGAACACAATACTCATTTTCTTTATGTATTCTCCATCAAAACCAGCTTTAACATCAATAGGGAGTTCATCTCTGCCATTAACCTGTGCCCACCCTGTAAGTCCAGGGCGAACAGAATTAGAGCCATTTTTATCTCTAAGGTCAATTAAATCAAATTGATTCCATAAAGCAGGGCGTGGACCAACTATAGACATATCTCCTTTTAGAATATTAAAAAGCTGTGGTAATTCATCAAGTGAAGTTCTTCTAAGAAAGCCACCTATTTTAGTAATATAGCTTTCTGGATTATCCAACAAATGGGTAGGTACATCTTTTGGTGTACTTACTTTCATTGTTCTAAATTTATAGATATAAAATTCTTTTTTATTTTTTCCTATTCTCTTTTGCTTAAAAAGAATATTTCCCTTATCTTCAACTACTATGGCAATAGCTATTATAATAAGTAACCAACTAAAAACTATTATAGCTACAAGACTAAGGATAATATCAAAAAATCTTTTTAAAACTCCGTACATTATAAATCCTTTCCATTATAATTAGGCACAATCTTCTTTATTTCCAATTTTACAGCGTGGGCATCTTTTTCACAAGAATTTTTTAATTTCTGAAGATTATTTTCAAAATTTTCATAGTCCATATCTATAGGTTTTGTGACAAAAATTTTATCGTGATAAACCAACTGCATCTGGTCCTTTTCTTCGTCCATAATAAGTTCTTCGTAAAGTTTTTCTCCTGCTCTAAGGCCGGTATATACAATCTGAATATCCTTATCTGGAATGTAACCGGATAACTTTATAAGATTTCTAGCAAGTTCATCAATTTTAACTTGCTCGCCCATATTTAATACAAATATTCTGCCACTTTCACCTAATGCAGCAGCCTGCAACACAAGTCGACTTGCTTCTGGTATAGTCATAAAAAATCTTGTAATATCCTTGTGGGTTACTGTAACCGGACCGCCCTCTTTTATCTGTCTTTGGAAAAGGGGTATTACACTACCGTTACTTCCCAATACATTACCAAAACGCACAGCCACAAACTTTGTTTTACTTTTGCTTGCAAATTCCTGTATTATAAGCTCTGTAATCCTCTTTGTAGCACCCATAACATTAGTGGGATTTACTGCTTTATCTGTAGACAAAAGTACAAATCTGTCACAACCATACTTGTCAGCACACTTTGCCACATTGTAAGTACCAAACACATTATTTTTAACCGCCTCAGCTGGCACAATCTCCATTAAAGGCACATGTTTATGGGCAGCTGCGTGGAAAACAACCTGTGGCTTATATTCCTTAAAAACATTTTCCACACAATTAATATCTCTTATTGTGCCTACTCTTACAATAGCATTTAATTTTTCTCCGTACTTGTTTTTTAATTCACTAAAAAGCTCATAGGCATTGTTTTCGTAAATATCAAAAATAACCAATAACTTTGGGTTAAACTTTGCAATCTGACGACATAACTCTGAACCTATTGAGCCACCGCCACCAGTTACAAGAACAGTTTTATCTGTTATATATTTTGCAATACTTTCAACATCAATCTGAACTTCATCTCTAAAAAGCAAGTCTGTTATATTCAAATCTCTTAAAGAATTATATTCTCCGTCTGAAATATCACTTATTGCTGGTATCATTTTTAATGCACAATTGGTTTCAGTACATTTTTTTATAATTCTGTTAGTCTGAACGCTATTTGCTGAAGGTATAGCTATTATTATTTCATCAATTTCGTATTCCTTTGCAAGGCGAGGAATACTATCACAATTATATGTTACTCTGACACCCATAATGTTTGAATTATTTTTTCTAAAATCGTCATCAACTACAATTATGGCTGTTTTGTTTTCATAACCCTTACCACCGTTGGCAATACTTTTCACTACATTGTAGCCAGCATCTCCAGCACCTACAACAAGAACCCTCTTAGTACCTGTTTTCTTTGAAATAATATTTCCCAAATTTATAAAAAACTTTTTAATGAGTCTGTAACCTGAGCGAGAAAAGACAAAAAGCACAACATCAATTATCCAAGCCACCAAAAGCATACGCCTAGGCAACATAAAATCGACATTCTTACTTATGAAAAATCTATCTATATAGTAGAGGGACACAAATATAATTGTATCGGCTATTACTATTTTATAGACATCGTCAATAGAGGCATATTTCCATATATTAGAATAAAATTTAAAAATACCATATACAATTACGCAAATAGGTGTAACCCAAATAACGGCATAGCTATACCAAAGCCAAGCCTCCGGATTAATAACAACACTTTTTCCTCCTGGCAAACCTGGAATTGTACCACCGTACCAAAGTGTTATTCCCAATATAATTGAAAAATTAATAAGTATAATATCCATAAAGACATAAAGCAAAGTTTTTCCTTGCTGTGCCTTTGAAATTGCATTTAATTTAGACATTCTAAACATTCCAATCAATAAACATTAAAATATATTCTATAATATCATATTTCCCCTAAAATAGCAAATAGAGATGAAAATTCAAATAAAATCTTCATCTCTATTTTTAATATTATTTAATTTTTTCTTCCTGTTTTTCATTGCCAATCATATTGACACCAAAACCTGCACCAAGCATTATCCAAAATACCGGAGCAACGGAAACAACACTATCTGTTGTAAGCCCTGTAATCATATATGCTATACAACCAGCCATCAGACCATATCTAACAGCCTGTAAATATTTATTATTATCTGTAAAAATTCTCTTTATTGTCTGAGCAACATAGAGAACGAAAAGTGCAATCATAACTAAAAGAGCAATACAGCCATCATTTATACCCATTTGTAAAAACATATTATGTGGTTTATCAATGATAACATAAGGGTCGCCTAAAAATTCAAGCTTACTCTTTATATCCTGCTGTGGAAATTCTAAAACAAAGTTATCTGCACCAGCACCTAAAATAATATTGTGCTTTAAAAGAGGAATACTTCTTGAATAAATATAACCTCTGTTTGAGCCAAGTCTTTCAACACCCTTAAAACCAAAACTTTCAACAGGTACATTTAAGTCAACTGGTGTACCAAATCTGTCAACCATTGATAACTTGCCATCTACTTCACTAAACATAAAGTATGTTTCTGTTCCCTGTGGGTCAACACCAACTAATGTTGCGTTGTTACCATAAATCATCATTTTCCAAGTCATACCGGATTCATTAAATGTATATGTTTTACCGTCTTTCTGACTTTCCATTGGTTCAATAGATACTGGAGTAAGTACATTACCGTTGTGCATAAGCTGAGTTCCTGCCTCTGCATAATCAATAGTGTAATTGCCGTCTTTTGTTATAACTGTAGCTGTTTCTCCATCAACATTAACATCTTCGTAGAAACTTGCTGAACCACCTAAGCTCTGACCGTCTTTAAGTGCTTCAGTTATAATATTTATTTTTGCCACAATTTTATTATCTGTATTAAAGAATACAACTACAGCACCAATAGCTATAACTATAGCAATAACACAAGCAATTATAGCCTTTGGACTTTTAACCTTGAATACATAATAGCAAATTGCAACAATAGCAGAAATTCCTACACCTGCAACAGTACCAATAAAACCACCAGCACCGTTTGTACCAACAAGCGCCACAAGAAGTATTACGGCAAGAACAATAAGAGGAATTTTAACCTTATTTTTGATTGGCATAAACACAGCCATAATACCAACTGCACAAAACATCATAGCAAAGAACATACTTGCACAATTTGGATTATAAAGTGTTGCAAAAACTGAGTCAAAGCGTATATTAAGACTTTGACCCTTGTAGTAAGAACCCATAATAAACTTTGCAAATGCCTGAGAATTAAAAATATTAGCTCCAAAGAACTGACCAAAGCCTATTAAACCTACTAAAGCACCAGAAATCATAATTCCTGTCAATATCCAACTAAAACGCTTTATATTTGAGCTAAATGCCATAGCAACAATGAAAAATGCTATGTAGCACAGCCATACAAAAGCACCTTCATATCTTTCAGAAACACCTTTGAAAGCAACTGTCTTAGCTGAAGAAAAAAGAGAAGACAACAATATTAAAAGACCCATTACACCAACAAGAATAACTGGTATAGTCTTAAAATTTACAGTAAATCCGTCCTGTCCCAAAATTTGAAATGCCATTGCCAAAGCAATAACAACTCCAAAAATAATTATAAATACTGACTTGTAATAGCTAAAAACATCAGTAACGCTAGCCGATGAACGCACAACATTGTATTCATCTACACTTACTGGAACAACAGCTACTTTACAAATAAGGGGAATGAGTGCCATAACTAAAATCAGTAAAACACCCATAAACTTTTCAGAGCCATTCATTTTATATTCCTGATTCAAAATATCCACTCTCCTTACATATTACTAAGCTTATATGACAATGTCATAAGAGAATCTGTTAAATGAACATTTTCCACAACAACACTCTTTGGAGTATGTAAGTCTACATGAGAAAAATTCCAAATACCCTTTACACCATTTGCCACAAGCAAATTAGAAATTTGTAATGCATTTTCCTTTGGAAGTGATAGAACAGCAATATCAACTTGATTTACTTTTAAATAAGCATCTATAAGTTCTACATCTTTAATTTCTATACCATGAACCACTTTACCAATAAGATTAGGGTCTTTATCAAATATAGCTACGAAATTAAAGCCACGCCTTTTAAAGTTATCATAGTTAGCTAAAGCCTGTCCTAAATTACCACCACCAACTATTATTAAGTTGTATACTCGGTCTAATCCCAATATTTTTCTTATTTCATCGTACAGCATTTCTACATTATATCCATAGCCTTGCTGACCAAAGCACCCAAATTTGTTTAAATCCTGTCTAATCTGTGATGCTGTAACATTCATTTTTTTACTTAAATCCCCAGACGAAATTCTTGTAATACCATTATCAAGTAAATCGCCTAAATATCTATAATATCGAGGTAATCTTTTTATTACCGCAATAGAAATTGTTTTTTCTTCCATATAATATCACCCAAGGTAGAGTATAACACCTTTGTAGCATTTCTGTCAATGTTTTTAAAACCTCTACAAAACTAAATTTGTAATTAATTTTATTTAACACCCCTTTTAATTTGTGTTTTTTTCTGTTACAATAAATATAGTATAATATAAATCCCATAAGGAGGGAATATTATGATTTTAGCTCTAAATAACATAAGCAAATCATTTGGCACAGATGTAATACTAAAAAATGTGTCATTTAATATAGAAGAAAAAGACAAAGTTGCTATTGTTGGTGTAAATGGTGCCGGCAAATCAACTCTTTTTAAAATTATAACAGGGGAATTAAGTCACGATGATGGCGAAGTAATTTGCCCTAAAACTACAACTATAGGATATTTTTCTCAGACTCTTGAAGTTGATTCTAGCAAAACTATATATGGCGAGCTTTTAACTGTTTTTGAACCTATTATGGCTCTTGAGCAGGAAATGAGAGATATTGAAGTAAAAATGGCTAGTTCAACAGGTACTGCCCTTGATGACCTTATGAAAAAATACTCTGACCTTTCTCATCAATTGGAAGAAAAAAACGGTTATGAATATGAAAGCCGTATTCGTGGTGTAATAAAAGGTCTTGGTTTCTCTACTGATGAAAGCAGTCAAAATATAGGCGAACTTTCTGGTGGTCAAAAAACTAGAGTAGCCTTAGGTAAGTTGCTTTTAAGTGCTCCGGATTTACTTCTTTTAGACGAACCTACAAACCATCTTGATATTAACTCTATTAGCTGGCTTGAAGATTATTTAAAATCTTATAACGGTGCTGTTATGATTATATCTCACGACAGATATTTCCTTGATAAAGTTGCATCAAAAGTAATAGAAGTGGAAAACCATAAAGCTAAGGTATATTACGGTAACTATACATACTATTACAATAAGAAAATTGTTGACAGAGAAATTGCCCAAAAGCAATATGAAAATCAGCAAAGAGAAATTAAGCATCAGGAAGAAGTTATAAAAAAATTAAGAGAATTTAACAGAGAAAAGTCTATTAAACGAGCTGAAAGCCGAGAAAAACAGCTTAATAAAATTGAAAGACTTGATGTCCCAGAATCTCTACCTGATAAAATGCACTTTACAATAACTCCAGATAAAGAAAGTGGAAATGATGTTCTTTCTGTAGAAAATTTAGCTATGGACTTTAATTATCAGAATATTTTTTCTGACATTTCTTTCGAAGTTAAGAAAGGCGACAAAATTGCACTTATAGGTCCTAATGGCGTAGGTAAAACCACACTTTTAAGAATTATACTGGGTAGACTTACTCCTACATTTGGTAAGATAAAATTAGGAGCTAATGTTGAAGTGGGTTATTATGACCAGGAACAATCTGACTTACATGTTGAAAAAACTATTTTCGAAGAAATATCAGATACATACCCAACTCTTACAAATACTAAAATAAGAAATGTTCTTGCTGCTTTTGTATTTACTGGCGATGATGTTTTCAAAAAGATTTCTACATTAAGTGGTGGCGAAAAAGGTAGAGTAGCTCTTGCTAAAATTATGCTTTCAAATGCTAACTTCCTTATTCTTGACGAACCTACAAACCACCTTGATTTAGACTCTAAGCAGATTTTGGAAAATGTAATAAACAACTATGAAGGTACTGTTCTCTACATATCTCATGATAGATATTTTATAAATTCTACTGCAAAAACTGTTCTTGCTATGGAAAAGAATGGTGTAACTAAATATCTTGGTAATTACGATTTCTATTTAGAAAAAACTAAAATAGAAGAAGCTGAAACTGAAACTGTTCAAGCTGTCAAAGATACAAAAATAGATTGGCAAAAACAAAAAGAAGAACAGGCTTTAAAACGCAAAAAGGAAAATCAGCTTGCAAAACTTGAAGAAAGAATTGAAGAAATAGAAGAAAAAATCAAAGAGCTTTCAGATATGCTTGAATTAGAAGAAGTTTATACTGACGCTCACCGTTCAAGAGAAATTTTCGAAGAAAAAGAAAAACTTGAAGAAGATTTAATGGATGTATACGAAGAATACGAAGAATTAAGTTAAAAATTAAGCCTACTAACTTTTAAATTTAAGCTAGTAGGCTTTTAGTTATTTTAACCCTTTGTCATAAGTCATCTCTGATAAAAAGATTTTTCCTATTTTGAATTAAAAAGAATTTTTACTTTTAGATATAAAAAATTTATTTACATCTATTCCCTCTAGTTCTAAAAGTTTGATTTTCTTGTCTATACCACCGGCATATCCTGTTAAATTTCCCTTTGCACCTATAACCCTATGACAAGGAATAATAATGGATATAGAATTATGACCCACAGCACCTCCAACGGCCTGAGAGGACATTTTTTCAATACCTCTATTCTTTCCAATGGTGTCTGCAATTTCTCCATAAGTTACTGTATTTCCATAAGGAATTTTCTTTAACTCCTCCCAAACAGTCAATCTAAATTCTGAGCCATATTCTTTTATAGGTGGTATAAAATCAGGTTCATTTCCACTAAAATAAATATCTAACCATTGTTTTGTTAAATCAAACACAGGAAGTTCTTTTTCTTCTGTTTGTTCATATAATGTATCGCCAAAATATTTTTCTCCGTCAAACCACAATCCAATAATATTTTCTCCGTCACTACCCAAAGTAATACCGCCAATAGGCGACTTGTAATGATTTATGTACTGCATAATTTTACCTCCTATTCTTTTAATTTTCCTTATATAATATTATATGTAACCAAAAAAGTGGCTGTCAACATTAAATTGACAACCACTTTTTATATTAATCTTCATCATCTTCTGGCTGAATAGCATCATAACCAGTTTCTTTAGTTCTAATTCTCATAGCTGATTTTAAATCATAAGAGAAAATCTTACCATCGCCAGGGTGTCCTGTGTAAGCAGCCTTTTGTATTGCAGATATAGTTTTTTTCTCCCACTCCTCATCTGAAACTACAATTTCAAACTTAATCTTAGGAAGCATATTAATATCTACTTCGTGACCTCTGACATACTCTACATAACCTCTCTGAGTACCACAGCCCATAACCTGATAAACTGTAATACCATTAATTTTTATGTTTTGCAAAGCCTGTTTTACATCTTCAAATTTATCTTCTCTTACAATAGCTTCAATTTTAATCATAACAGTACCTCCCCTTATCAATCAAAACCATTAAATGATGGATATGCAGTTTCACTATGTTCTGACTTATCAAGACCAATAAGTTCATCTTTCTTGCTAACTCTAATTGGTGTAATTAACTTTGTAATAGTAAGACAAATAAGTGTACCAACAATAGCTACAACAATAGTAACTAAAATACTTACTACCTGAGCAATAAAGAGCTTTGTATTGCCAAAGCAAAGGCCATTCCATTCAGCCACACTATTAATAGAAGAAAGACCAAATATACCTGTAGCAATACCACCCCACATACCACCTATACCATGGCATCCGAAAGCATCAAGGGCATCATCATATCCAAACTTTTTCTTTACAACCGCAATCATAAAATAACAGATTGGAGAAACAATAATACCAATAATTACTGCTGACCAAATAGGTACAAAGCCTGCACCTGGAGTAATAGCAACCAAGCCAGCAACTAAACCAGTAGCTGCACCTACAAGAGATGGCTTACCACTCTGCATTACTTCAATAAACATCCAAGAAACCATTGCTGCACCACAAGATGTAGCTGTTGTCATAAATGCGTGAGCTGCAAGACCATTAGCACTTAAAGCACTACCAGCATTAAAGCCGAACCAACCGAAGACAAGTATACTAGCACCTAAAGCTACCATTGGAATATTATGTATTCTGTATGACTGAGATTCGTAACCCTGTCTTTTGCCAAGAGCAATACAAAGTACCAATGCACTAGCACCAGAACTAATATGTACTACATTACCACCAGCAAAGTCAACTGAATGGAGAAGACCGTCGCCTAAAAGTCCACCCTGACCCCATACCATATGAGCCATTGGATAATATACAATAAATGACCATAAAATCATAAATATAAATGAAGCCTTAAACTTCATTCTTCCTGCTGTTGCACCAGTAATAAGTGCTGGTGTAATAATTGCAAACATCATTTGGAAAGCTGCAAAAGCTAAGTTAGGAATATTGTCAGAATAAGGTCCAGCTTCCATACCGACACCCTTCATACCTATCCAATCCAAATTACCTATAACGCCACCAATATTGCCACTAAATGAAAGTGAATAACCAACTAAAACCCAAAGTACAATAGATACCCCAACTAAAAATAGTGATGATAACATTGTGTTTACAACATTTTTTCTTCTACCAAGACCACCGTAGAAAAGTGCAAGCCCAGGTGTCATAAAGAACACAAAAGCGGCACAAATAAGTACAAATCCAGTATCTCCGCTGTTTACCATAATAGACTCCTCCTAAATAATCCTCTGTTTTTATTTTTCTGTTCACAATGCCGGCTTTATGCAAACAACGAAAAAGGCGCTTGCTCCCCTGAGCAAACGCCTTTGTTTATGAAAGGATTGTATCACAGCACAAAACTTTTGTCAATAGCCAATTTATAAATTTGTACTAAATTACAAAATACATATATTTTGCCATATTATTTATTTTTCTTTTTATGAACCTGTCTTATAGTTTTACCCTTACGACTAGATTTTCCATTACCATTTGACTTAGGGTTTGATTTATTACTTCCTTTGCCCTTATATGCCGGTTTCTTATCATCTTTTTTATGAACTCTTGGCACATAAGGTCTGATAAGACATTCTTTATCAAAACCTATTAAATCTTCTCTGCCAGCCTTTTTAAGTGCTTCCTCTACAAGCTTATAATTTTTAGGATTTCTATACTGTATTAAAGCTCTCTGCATAGCCTTTTCGTGAGGTGTCTTTGGAACATACACCTCCTTCATAGTTCTTGGGTCAAGTCCTGTATAAAACATACAAGTTGAGAGTGTTCCCGGTGTAGGATAAAAATCCTGTACCTGTTCTGGCATATATCCTAAATCTCTTAAATATTCAGCCAGTTCAATAGCAGCATCTAAATCACTACCAGGATGTGAACTCATTAAATAAGGCACAAGATACTGTTCCTTGCCAATTTTTCTATTTATATCATAGAACTTCTTTGTAAATTTGTCATAAACCTGTCTTGATGGTTTACCCATTTTTTCAAGAACTCTAGGTGCAACATGTTCAGGTGCAACCTTTAACTGACCACTAACATGATATTGACAAAGCTCCTTGAAAAATGTTTCGTCTTTATCGTAAATAAGGTAGTCATATCTTATACCAGAACGAACAAAGACCTTTTTAACCTTTGGCAATTCTCTTAACTCTCTCAAAAGTTTTACATAATCTCTATGGTCTACCTTTAAATTCTTACAGGCATCTGGGAAAAGGCATTGTCTGTTTTTACAAGCACCCTTTGTAAGCTGTTTATCACAAGCTGGCTGTCTAAAGTTAGCTGTTGGACCACCTACATCGTGAATATAGCCCTTAAAATCAGGTTCCCATGTTATTTTTTTTGCTTCATTAATAATAGACTTGTGACTTCTTGCCTGTATAACTCGACCTTGGTGGAAAGCTAAAGCACAGAAATTGCAACTACCAAAACAACCTCTATTGCTTATAATACTAAACTTAACTTCCTCAATAGCAGGAATACCACCCTTTTCTTCGTACATAGGATGATAATTTCTCATATAGTTAAGACCATAGGCATTGTCAAATTCAGACTGAGAAAGTGGCATTGACGGCTTATTTTGAATTACATAACAGTCATTGTAAGGCTCTACAAGTATTTTAGCTGTTACAGCATCAGTATTTTCATACTGGCTCAAAAAACTCTTGCAATAAGCCTTTTTATCTGTAGAACTTTCCTTAAATGAAGGGAGCATTACATAATCTTCGTATAAATTTTCAAGAGTTTTAGACTTATAAACTGTACCTCTTACAAATGTTAAATCGTGAACATCAATTCCACTATCCAAAGCCTCTGCAAGCTCTACGATTTGGTGTTCGCCCATACCGTACATAAGAATATCAGCCTGTGAATCAAGCAAAATAGAACGTCTAACTTTGTTATCCCAATAATCATAATGTGACAATCTTCTAAGACTTGCCTCAATACCACCAATCATAATAGGTACTTGTCCATAGGCCTCTCTGATTTTTTGGCAATAAACTATTGTTGCTCTGTCTGGTCTGTGACCCATTTCTCCACCTGGAGAATATAAATCCCTTGCTCTAGGCTTTTTAGCAACGGAATAGTGATTTACCATAGAATCTATATTTCCACCATTTACAAGGAAAGAAAGTCTAGGCTTTCCAAATTTCATAAAATCTTCTGTAGTTTTCCAATTTGGCTGAGCAATAATACCAACCTTAAAGCCTTTACTTTCTAGTACACGACTTATAATAGCCGTACCAAAAGATGGGTGGTCAATATAAGCATCAGCTGTAACTATTACAAAATCAAGTTGTTCCCAACCTCTTGCTCTTGCCTCGTCCATATTTACTGGTAAAAAGTCCATTTTAAAACCTCATTACTTTCTATAAAACTATATGTTCATCCAACTTGGTAGATATTTGTTTTTAAGTCTGCCTTTTGTAACCTTACCCCAACCTAAAGGATAACCATTAACGCATACAAGACACCAACCGTCATTACAATCTACAGCAAAACTTTCTCCTCGCATATATCTTTTAAGATTTTCGTCATCTAAATTAAAATCAATGCTTATTTTTGCATCTTCTTTTTTAAGTGTCATAGCAAACGCCTGACTTGGTTCAAATCTGTTTTTCTTTAATTCGCCTATATAAAGACCACTTCTCATTACTCTAAGACCTCTCAAGTCTACGCAATAAGGCACAGACAAAAGACTACTGCCATGGATAATAAGGTTATCCTTTGGTGGACAATTAAGAGAATTTTTAACAAATTCATAGTAATCCACTAAAGACTTTTCACTAGCTGTTTTATCCTTTGCATATACCGGCTCTGAAGCTTCTCCTTTTTTTCTTAAAAGACATAAGAAATGACCCTCGCCCTTTACTTTATAAGGCATAAGTCTACCCGATTTTTTAAGATAATCTTCGCCATTTTCTACCCATTGTGGCTTACCGTCAATAAATCCTGTTGATTTATCATAATCTATAATTTCAAAATCTTTGCCTGTAGTATTTAAAAATTCTTGCATCATACCCTCATCTTCTTCTGGAGCAAAAGTACAAGTAGAATAAGCTATAATACCACCGTCACAAAGCATATCTGCTGCATACTTTAATATTTCTCTTTGAAGTCCACAGCACATTTCTGTTTTGTGAGTTTCCCAACTTTTAACAGCTGAGTCGTCTTTTCTAAACATACCCTCTCCACTACAAGGGGCATCAACAATAATTTTATTAAAAAACTTAGGGAATTTTTTAGCTAAATTTTCCGGCATTTCATTTGTAATAACACAATTAGGAACACCACTAACCTCAATATTTTTCAAAAGTGCCTTACATCTGCTTGCACTAATATCATTACTTACAATAATGCCTTGACCCTTTAACTTTGCGGCAACCTGTGTACTTTTGCCACCTGGTGCTGCACATAAATCCAAAACTCTATCCCCAGGTTCAACATTAAGCATAGCACCTGTAGACATAGCTGACGGTTCTTGTATATAGTAAAGTCCAGCATTGTAATAAGGGTGTTTTGCAGGGCGAACATTTTCGCCGTCATAGTAAAAACCCTCTTTACACCATGGCACTTGTTCCAATTTCCAATCAACCATTGAAGTCAATTCTTCTGGTGTAACCTTTAGTGTATTAGCTCTCAATCCATAATATCTTGGCTGAGAAAAACTCTCTATATAGCTGTCATATTCATTTCCTAACAGCCTTTTCATTTTTTCTGTATATTCCTTTGGTAAATTCATATTTCAACCTCTCAATCCTATTCTATTTATTTTAACATTATATTGTCTTAATATCAATTGAAAAAATAGTTTTTATCAGTTATAATTACATTAATGAATTTATGGAGGAAAAATATGAGCAAAGAATTATGGAAAGCCGGAAATATGCTTTATCCTGTACCCGTTGTTATGGTCAGCTGTGGCACAATGGAAGAAAGCAATATTATTACTGTAGCTTGGACTGGTACAATAAACACAAATCCACCTATGACCTATGTTTCTGTTAGACCGGAAAGACATTCCTACAATATAATTAAGGAAACTGGCGAATTTGTAATTAATGTAACAACTGAAGCCCTTGCCTATGCTACAGATTGGTGTGGCGTAAGAAGTGGTAGCAAATATGACAAATTTAAAGAAATGAAATTGACAAAAGAGGAATGCCCTCTTGTAAGCTGTCCTGCTATTGCCGAAAGCCCTATGAATATTATGTGCAAAGTAAAGGAAATTGTACATCTTGGCAGTCACGATATGTTTGTTGCTGAAGTTGTGGGCACTTTAGCTGATGAAAAATATATGGACGAAAAAGGCAAGTTTATATATTCAGATACAAAGCCAATTTGCTATTCTCATGGAGAATACTATGGCTTAGGCAAAAAATTAGGAAAATTTGGCTATAGTGTAGAAAAAAAGAAGACAAAGGCAAAAAGAGCAAAAAGAAAAAAATAATAACTTGACAAAAATTTTATGCTGTGTTATTATAACTTACATCAAATGTTATATTCTGGTAACACTGTGATAAGGAGCAGTAAGTTATGTTGAGTTTTTCAGAGAGCTGTCGGCTGGTGTAAGGCAGTATTCTTGCTTAACCGAACTCGCCTTTGAGTGGTTCAGCTGAACTTTAAGTAGGTTGAAACGGAAAGTCCACCGATATAGGGACAGGGTATCAGCTTTTTTAGCTTGTACCTGAATGAGAGCCTTGCTTGCAAGGAATTAGAGTGGTACCACGAGGTTTAAGCCTTCGTCTCTTAGTAGACGAAGGCTTTTTTTGATATTATCGGCATTTTACCGATAAACTTTTGACACATAAACAATACATAATTTTAAATTTTTGAGAGGAGAAAAGAAAAATGAATTTTAAGCGTTACAGACAGTTCCCACCAGTTAATTTACCTAACAGACAGTGGCCTAACAAGGTTATTGAAAAAGCACCTATTTGGTGTAGTGTTGACCTTAGAGATGGTAATCAGGCACTTGAAAAGCCTATGAACCTTGACCAGAAAATTAAGTTCTTCCAGTATCTTGTTAAAATCGGTTTCAAGGAAATCGAAGTTGGTTTCCCTGCTGCAAGTGAAACAGAATACTTATTCTGCCGTACATTAATTGAACAGAACTTAATTCCTGATGATGTTACTATTCAGGTATTAACTCAGAGTCGTGAACACATTATCAGAAAGACATTCGAGGCTTTAAAGGGTGTTAATAAGGCTGTAGTTCATCTTTACAACTCTACTTCTACTTTACAGAGAGATGTAGTTTTCAACAAGTCTAAGGAAGAAATCATTGACTTAGCAGTATTTGGTGCAAAACTTGTTGATAAACTTGCTGAAGAATATGGCAAGGAACACTTTATGTTTGAATATTCTCCTGAAAGTTTCTCTGGTACAGAGCTTGACTATGCTGTAGAAATTAGTGACGCAGTATTTAATGTATGGAAACCTACTCCAGACAAAAAGGTAATCCTTAACTTACCTAACACAGTTGAAATGTCAACTCCTAATGTATATGCTGACCAGATTGAATATGTTGCTACACATCTTCAGAACAGAGAAAATGTAATCATCAGTCTTCATGCTCACAACGATAGAGGTTGTGGTGTTGCAGCATCTGAACTTGGTCTTTTAGCTGGTGCTGACAGAATTGAAGGTACACTTTTTGGTAACGGCGAAAGAACTGGTAATGCCGATATTATGGTAATGGCACTTAATATGTTTTCTCAGGGTATTGACCCTAAGCTTGACTTCTCTCAAATTAATGAGGCTATTGAAATTTATGAATCTTCAACAGGTATGGATGTTCACCCAAGACACCCTTATGCTGGCGATTTAGTATATACTGCATTCTCTGGCTCTCATCAGGATGCTATTAAAAAGGGTATGGCTAAAATGGCTGAACACCCAGACCGTTGGGAAGTTCCTTACTTACCTATTGACCCTATTGATGTAGGTAGAAACTACGACCCTATTATCAGAATTAACAGTCAGTCTGGTAAGGGTGGTGTATCTTACATTCTTGAAAACAACTATGGCTTAATTCTTCCAAAGAGTATGCAGCAGAACTTTGGTGCTATTGTTACAGAAGATTCTGTTGAACTTGATAAGGAATTACAGCCAGAAGAAATCAGAGATTTATTCTTCGATACTTACTATGTAAAAGAACCACTTTCAGTTAATTACTATACAGAAGAAGAATCTGGCGACGATAGTGTTCAGATTAAGTGCGACTTAACATACAATGGCAAGTCTGTTGTTATTACTGGTAAGGGTAATGGTATCATTGATGCTTTCTGTAAGTCATTAATGGAAGAATTTGATATTCACTTTAATATTGTAAACTATAGTGAACATTCAATGTCTTTTGGTAATCAGTCAAAGGCTATTACATACATTCAGATTTATGACGCAGACCAGAATTCTTACTTCGGTATTGGCACAAGCTCAAACATCGCAAAGAGTTCATTAAGAGCTATTGCAAGTGCTGTAAACAAGATGATGACAAAGTAATTTATCATAAAAACAGAGGTACGGCTTTCACACCGTACCTCTATTTTTTTCTTCCTCTATTTTTTTCTTCCTCTATTTCAATTTGTAATTGCTCTACTACTTTTTTGGCATCGCCTATACAGGCTGAACAGAGAACACCAAGACGCATTGATTTAACTAAATCGTCATAGCCCTTTGCTCCATCTAGTAAAGCCTGTTTTATTTTATCCACAGTAATGTCATAACATTCGCAGACCATTCTATTTTTCAACACTTTCAACTCCTATTAAGTTTTTGCTTTATTTTAAAATAGATACTATATCTCATTACTTTTTACTATTTTCACTATTCGACTTGTGCCAAGTCTATCTGCTCCAAGGGATATAAACTTTTCAGCATCAGCAATAGAACTAATACCTCCGGCAGCCTTAATTTTAATATTTTTACCTACATATTTAGCAAAAAGTTCTATATCCTCAAAAGTTGCTCCACCTGTAGAAAATCCTGTGCTTGTTTTTATAAAATCTGCTCCACTTTTAGTAACTATTTCGCACATTTTTATTTTCTGTTCTTCATTAAGCAAACAAGTTTCTATAATAACCTTTAAAATCTTTGTACCACAAACAGCCTTAATTTTTGTTATTTCAGACAATATATTATCATAATTTTTGTCCATTAAATCTCCCAAATTAATAACCATATCTATTTCATCAGCACCATTTTTAAGAGCATTTTCTGTTTCAAAAATCTTAACATCAGTTGTATTATAGCCATTTGGAAAACCAATAACTGTACAGATTTTTAAATTTTCGCCTACATACTCCTTTGCTCTTTTAACAAAGCTAGGTGGTATACATACACTTGCAGTACAATACTTCATACCGTCATCACAAATATTTTTTATTTCTTTCCAAGTGGCCTTAGGGTTTAAAAGAGTGTGGTCAACTTTGCTTAAAATATCTTTTATATCCATAAAAACCTCCTTATATTGAAAATACCCCCAGATTTGGAGGTATTTTATAGGATATTACATTTCTCGTCTACCCTCAAGAGCTCTTGAAAGAGTAACTTCGTCAACATATTCAAGGTCGCTACCTACTGGCACGCCATGGGCAATTCTTGTGACTTTAATTCCCATAGGCTTAATTAATCTACTAATGTACATAGCAGTAGCCTCTCCCTCAACAGTAGGGTTTGTAGCAATAATAACCTCTTTTACATTTTCATCTAATCGAGAAATAAGTTCTTTAATTTTAATATCATTTGGACCTATATCCTTTAGAGGAGATATAACCCCCTGTAAAACATGATAAAGTCCCTTGTACTCTCCAGTTTTTTCGTAAGCTGCCATATCCCTTGAATCCTCTACAACCATAATAGAAGATTGTATTCTCTTAGGGTTAGAACAAATTGTGCATGGGTCCGTATCTGTAAGAGTACAACACTTTGAACAGTATTTCACATTTTTCTTTGCACTAAGTATAGTATCAGCAAGAAGTTCTGCATCTTTTTCTGGCATATTTATAATATGGAATGCCAATCTTTGAGCACTTTTGCCACCGATACCCGGCAGTCTGGAAAGCTGTTCAATAAGTCGATTTACATAACCGCCGTAATAATTCATTTCAATCTCCTAGAATAAACCTGGGATGTTGCCACCAAGACCACCAGCGATACCACCTAATGCACCACTAGCTGCTTCGTCAGCCTGTCTGATAGCTTCATTTACAGCTGTCATAACTAAGTCCTGAAGCATTTCTACATCATCTGGGTCTACAACTTCTGGATTAATATCAATAGACTTAATTTCCTTTTTACCTGTAATAACAACCTTAACAGCACCACCGCCACTTGTTACTTCAAATTCCTTTGTTTCAAGTTCCTGCTGTGCCTCAGCCATCTGCTTCTGCATTCTCTGAGCCTGCTTCATAAGATTGTTCATATTCATACCACCGAAACCGCCGTTAAAACCTTTTGCCATTTTTATCCTCCTAAAAATCAAATATAATTAATTATATAATATTTATTTCCTCTTATCAAGTCTAATCTATAAAATTAACATTATCTCCAAGTACAGCAAAACTTTCTTTTGTAAGAACTTTTACTGTATTATCTCTTGCACCATACACTTCGCTGTGCATAGTATTATAATTCTTTTCAAGTATAAGTTTTATATTAAATTCTTTGCTATAAAACTTTGTAATATTCTCAACTATTTCATCAATATTCTTTGTAAGTACCACAAGATGTCCATTTGTAGGGCAAACTAAGTACATAATATCCCCGTCTATAAAAGCTGGAATAACACTACCAAGCATAGCCTTAACAATACCAGTATTAAGAGAAGAAACAAACTTTTTCCAAGTTGATATAACCTCCTTAATATCCTCTGGTATTGCCTTTGTAATTACAACTTCTTTTTCCGATTCTTCCTCCTGTGCTTGTACTGGTGCGTTATTTACAACACCACTAGAAGGAACTCCACCCTTTTCAATTATTCGTTCAATATCAGCCATACGCTTAACAACCGAACCATAATCCTGACCTGTAACTGGATTACAACCCTTTATACAACAAACCTCTAAAAGTATTCTAGGGTTCGGAGAATACTTCATTTGGTTAGCAAGTTCAGAAAAATTGCTTATAAGTATAAGTAAGTAATCGTAGCCTATGGAATTTCCCTGTTGTCTTAATTTTTCAATATAATCCTGAGAATAATCTAATGCCTTTGATTCTTTATTTACAGAAACAGCTAAAAGCAAATTTCTTAAATGCAAAATCATATCTTGAACAAACTGTTGTATATCTCTCCCCTTAATAACAATGTCGTCTATGATTTCCATACATTTTCCACTATCATTAAAGTTCATAGCTGATGTAATATCAAAAAATACACCTCTGTCTGTTGCACCAGTAATTTCTCTTACTTCTTTTTCTGTAATTCTTCTATCATAGTAAAAACTAAGGCATTGGTCAAGTACACTAAGGGCATCTCTCATAGCACCGTCTGAAATTTCAGCAATATATTCAAGTGCCGAAATATCCACATCAGCTTTCTCATTTTCCATATATTCAGTCAAAACTTTTACCATATCTTTGTGACCAATTCTATGAAAATCAAATCTTTGACAACGAGAAAGAACAGTTACTGGCATTTTTTGAGGGTCTGTTGTTGCCAGTATAAACACAACATGGGCTGGTGGCTCTTCCAATGTTTTTAAAAGAGCATTAAATGCACTGGTAGTAAGCATATGCACTTCATCAATAATGTATACCTTATATCTACCCTCTGTAGGCGGGTATTTTACTTCTTCCACTATATCTCTGATATTATCAACACTATTGTTACTAGCAGCATCAATTTCAATAATATTTAAGTTAGTACCCTTTAAAGCCTCTTTACAGACCGAACATTCGTTACAAGGTTTTTCGCCCTCTCCAGTACAATTTATGGCTCTGGCAAAAATTTTAGCAGTTGTAGTTTTACCTGTACCTCTAGTACCACAGAACAAATATGCGTGATTTATTCTGTCTTTTTCAATCTGATTTTTCAGAGTTCTTATTATATGCTCCTGACCGATTACATCTTCAAATCGTTGAGGTCTTAATCTTCTATAAAGTGCCTGATATGCCATAAAAACCTCCTATAATGTAGCTACAATATATCCATTACTTGCCTTAATGTTTTTAAGACCAAGATACATATATATACCTACTAAAACAGCAAACAGAATAACATTAAAATTGTTATTTCCTGTATATCCCAATAAATTCATAACAGCTGATGTAACTGCGGTTAACAAGCTAGGAAAAGTAATTGCATAAATGCCTAATTTGACCATACCACCGTATCTTATTTGTGTCTTTACAAAAGCATTTATTAAATTGCCTATACAAATAGACAAAAGCACATATATTGCATAATTAAAAACATACATACCAAACATCATAAACACGATACAGCCAAGCATAAGCTTTACTAAAAGGGATTGTTCAAGATATTTAACTATCTTTTCCTTTGTAAGTCCATCAAAAGACCTGTCGTCAAATCTTATTTCCTGATACTGCATTGGGTTTGCAACTATTAATTTTGTACTATCTGCAATAACTGCAACTGTATTATCACTTACCATATCTTTTGTTGCCACAAAATCTGGTGAAGTATCAACTACTATATCTATACCAGCAATTTCATCTTCAAATTTATAGTCAGAGCATATAAGTTTGCCATTTTCTATAGAAAACTCTGGCAAGTATGTATTAGCAAGACCTGAAATGCCTCCTGCTTGAGCATATCCATGAAAAAATGCTCCACACTTTATACAAAAACATAATGCACAAATTATAATAAAATACCAAAAAACTCTCATTGGTTTATTTAAAAGCAATCTACTATATTGCCCAAATCTACATAAAGCAGTTATAAACTGGCTTGAAAATTTCATAAACTTACCTCCATCAAAATATCCCTACTATTATACTACATTTTTTTACTTTTGACAAATACCTTTGCCGTAGAATTATCAACATTAAAATTTCTTACACACTTTAAATTTTCATAATTTGAAGATATTGTTTTCAAATTCAATCTTTCTGCCGTTTTAATATTTACATACATTTTATCATTTATTAAATATGCTACTTCTCCTACTTGTGAAAAGTATTTTTTCCTATTTAATAAATCTGTGCAATATTTGTAATTTTCAATCAGTTTAGAATTTTCTGATAATTTATAATTATTTTCTTCATTATTTTCTTCTGAATAACTAATATAATTTACTACTGAAACACCCTTAAAATCAGCTACTACATTATACAATACAGACATTTCATTTATAGCATCTTCCAAATAATATTTTCTATTAACATTTGAAAAATGTGATACAGAAATATTTAACATTATAGGCTTTTCACTAAAATATCTGCAAATAGACATAACATTAGGTAACTGAGAGTCTATGCACTTTTCATTACATCTCTCTTTTATATCTATGCCTATCCAATCTACAGGTAAATTTTTAGGATACGCATCTCCAACATTTGCACAACTACTGTCTATACTCCATACTATGGCAATATTAGGTGCTGTTGTCTTTAATATTTCAGATATTTCTGCGTACTTTTCAACATCATATCCACAATCAGGTTCAATAAAAATAGGTTTATCCAAATCTCTTGATATTTCAGCACATTTCTTAACTTCCTCTTTTGAAATATTATAAGGCAATATTATCATAGGAATTTTATTTTTTGAATATAAATCAATAACCCAATCTGTTGGAAATTCTTCCTTAACTTTTAATCTTCTAATATAAATATCATTTGTTACAGATGTTACATTCTCGAAATTTTCCACTTCTCCAAGAGCAATATCCTCACATATTCCTGCACCCTTTAAAATTCTATCCCCTTTATATAAACCTGTTGATACATTAGTATCTTCTACACACAAACTATATGCTTTTGCAATATTCTTCTTTTCATTTAGTTGAGAGTTAAAAGCCAACATAATTGTCAAAATTGTCAAAAGCATTTTCATAAACTATTCCTCCAGAAGAAAAGTATTTATAGCCTCTAAATAATGCACAGGAAAACCATTTTTGTTATATACTCTATATTTTTCCTCAAAAGCAGTATAAGGAATTGACTTTCTACCTCCCTTTTGAGCATTATTCCAATATTCTTTTAACACTTTAAGGGGCAAAAAATAACATTCGTCAGCATCTTTACAATTTACAAGAAGAAATGATATTCCACCTTGTTTTTGAAAATCCTCCATAAATTCCACCTGATGCTGATGTACATTTTGCAAAGGCAATCTACCTTGATGTGTTTCCTTTGCATCAAAACAAATAGGTATTCCCTGTGCCGCTCCAATATAGTCAATAGTAGATTTCTGGTCAAAGTAAGCTAATGTAATAACTCCTTTGCTTTTATCTAACTTCATCGGAGTTATTGGAGTCGGTACTTTTTGTATTATGGCCAAATTTTTTTCCCTATATACTTTATTTGTCATATTTATCATTTCTTCAAAACTACTTCCTCTTAACCCTCTTGTATTCCAATATCCCATTTTTCCTCCCAAAATAATTAAAATTCACTATTTTTTAACGATTAATAAACATTTTATCACACATTCAGTTTTTTGTAACTATTTAATACTTGAAATAATGTCATTTTTTCATTATAATATAGCGTAATGAGTTATTCTCGGATATATGCACACTTCTTGTAGGTGTATATATAATTTACATTTTATAAAACTAATCAAAAAATAAATATCAATAGAAAGAAGGATAATCTTATGCCTCCAAGACCTAAGACAGCTAAACTTTCCCAAAATCCATTAAAATTTAGAAACAAAGGCGACAGACCATTAATTTTTCCTGTAAATGCTGATACAGCTAGAAAAACTACTCGTCAAAGAACACCGTCTAATTTTAAATTTAATGGTAAACCAATTATAACCCTATTAATTGCAATTTTAGTTATTTGCCTTTTAGGTTCTTTTGTATTTAGAAAAAATGCCCTTGCCGTTGTTGTTAACAACAATACCATCGGATATATAAAAGATACTTCAACAACTGAAGATGAATTTAAACAACTTATAACAGCTAAACTTAAAGAAACAGTTGGTAATGAGTTGGAAATCAACGAAAGTATTAAGTTAAAACCTGTAAATGGCTTATTTAAGAATGTTAGTGGAAATTCTGAAGAAGTTATATCTAAGGTTTGTCAATCAGTTACTTACAAACAGCAGGCAACTTCAATACAAGTTGAAGGTAAGCCTTATGTAACAGTTTCAAATCTTGAACAGGCAAAAGAGGCTTTAGCAACTACCCTTAAAAAGTACAAAGCCCCAGACGGAACTACTGACCCTGAATTTGCTATACAAATTGGAACAGCTAATGTTTTTGTAGATAATAAAGATGTATTAACTGTAGACCAAGCTGTAGAAAAGCTCTCTGAAACTAAACAGGTTACAAGAACTCATACTGTAGTTACTGGTGATACATTTGCTTCTATTGCATCAAATGCCGGTATGACAGAAGCTGAATTGTTAAAGGCTAATCCATCTATATCATCTGAAGCAAAAGCAAACTTACAAATTGGTCAGAAGTTGACAGTAACTTCTAATGTACCTGTTCTTCCAATAAGAACATTTAAAACAACTACAAAAGAAGAAATTATTGACTTTACAGCCGTAAGAACAAAGAATTATAATATGCCTGTTGGCTATTCAAAGGTTACTACTCCTGGACAGGAAGGTAAAAAACAGGTTATTGAAAAGACACCATACATTAATGGTGAACAGTCTGGCGAAGTTCAAAAGAGTGAAAAAATCATTTCACAGCCTGTTACAAAGCAGATTGAAGTTGGTGCTGCACAGGTTTCAGGCAGTAGTTATGGCTATAGCAGTAGTTCAAGTACAAGTAGCTACAGCAGTAGTCGTAGCAGTAGAAACAGTAGCAGTAACAGTAATAGCGATAGTTACGGTAATAATGACTAAATAAAAAAAACTGAAAGCATTTTGCTTTCAGTTTTTTTATTAGGCATTCTTTTTTCTTATACCATTCATAACACTTGCTGTCTTATTCTGTACAGTTGTTATACTGTTTGTCTTTTTAGTAAATTCATCTACAGAAGTTGCCATACCACAAGCATCTATTGCATCTATAATTTTATTTTTTGCATTCATTAATTCTTGTCTAGCACCATTATATCTTCCATATTTATTTTGGAATTCGTCAAGTTTTCTACAAGTTTGAACCATTTTTATATATGCTGTCTTTGCAGCAGCAACAAATTTCTTTTCTTCTGGTGTCTTCGCCATATCTAACCAATTCTTTGTAGTTCTGTTTATATATGAATTAGTCAATCTAGTGGCAGTTTTTGCAGTACCTAATGAATAATTATTAAGTGCCAATCTTAAATCCTGAAGAACCATTTTGTGTAAAGCTCTTGATACTCCTGGAATACGACTATCATTGTAGTTAACTGTTGTTGTTTCTGTTGTAGCCTCTGTTGTTGCCTTTGTTGTAGTTGTAGCCTTTGTTGTCGTAGTGGCTCTAGTTGCCTTTGTTGTAGTTGTCATTTTAGCCAAAGCTGTATCAGTAATTACGATATTATTGTTTATAGCATCATATCTTATTTTACAGCCAAAGCCAGTAGAAATAACTCTTATAGGTACATATGTAAAATTATCTATAACAACAGGTGGTGACTGTATCTCCACTTCCTGCTTACCTACTTTAACTATATTACTACCTACCTGTATAGAAACAGACTTATTCTTTCTTGTTGCCTTTATGCTTTTTGTATTTGCGTCCCAAGAAATTTTAGCTTGCAATACCTCCATAGTTTCTCTAAAAGGAACCATGGTAACCCCATCTATAATCTTAGGTGAAACCTTCATATTTGCATTTTCACCATTTACAACTATTCCAATCTCATCTTTAGCACTTACAAGAATACCTGCTGATACAATCATTATTCCCATAAGAACAAACATCAAAAATATTTTTTTCATATTAAAGAAACCTCCTCACATATCACTTCCATTATACCAAATTTAATTTTCTATGTCTATAACATTGATTGACAATTATTTTAAAAATGTTATAATATTATGTATATTATTTTAATTGGTTTTAACTTTTGTTTATTTTTCAGACAAAATTATAAAACTATTTACTCAGAATAGAAAGTTCTATTTCTGATAAAAATTGTATTATACTTACTTTTTTGGAGGGTTACAAAATGGAAACTGTAGATACTTGTTTATATTGCAAAAACAAAGAAAAACTTGATTCTTTAATGATACCTATTGCTGAATTAGGTGTAACTAAATTATATCTTTTCAGAGAACAAACTTACTATGGCAGATGCGTTATAGCTTATAAGGACCATGGTGTTGAACTTACTGACCTTAGCCCTGAAGAATCAGCTCTTTTCATTCAGGATATGCAGAGAGTAGGTAAGGCTATTACTGCTGCTGTTAACCCAGCAAAAGTAAACTACGGTATGTTTAGTGATACACTTCCTCATCTTCATGTTCACATTGTACCAAAGCAGAAAGATGGCTACGGTTTTGGTGGCACATTTGAAATGAATGTAAATCCACCTAAATACCTTACTGATGAAGAATACGAAGTAATTATCAACAAAATTAAAGAAAATCTTTAATTTGCGACTTGTTTCACAAGCCATCGGATTTATCTTTCCGATTCACTATTTCACTATCAAAAAAGGACTGGATTTTTCCAGTCCTTTTTTTATCAAATATTGTATCAAGTATTGTCATAAAGAACTTTCATATCTGTTCTCATATCGCCTGTAAATTTTGCTAACTTAGCTGATATTTCATTAAGTTCCTTTATATCTCTAGTTTTTAAATATTCATCAACAATTTCATTTGCCTGCTTTTTATAATCTGCCATTTTTACTCTTAAATCAGATAATTTTCTTGCATAGCTTTTGTTTCCGTAAATATTATCTATTGTTTTATAACATGATGATAATCTAGTAAAAAATGTCTTACTTGTACTAACATATCTTTTATCAATAGATGTATTTGCCATAGAAGTCCATGTATCTGTAGTTTGTTTCATAGCAGCGGCTTTAAACTTACCAGCAGTTTCATATGAACCTAATGAATATGTACCTACAGCCTTTTGTATATCACTTCTTACTGTACTAACTATTAAATCAGATGGAACAGCCTCTGTTGTAGTAGCAGTAGTTGTTGTTTCTGTTGTAGTTTCTGTTACAGTAGTAGCCTCTGTTGTTTCTTCTGTTACAGTTGTTGCCTCTGTTGTTGTTTCTGTAATTTCTTCATCATCATCTGCAACATCAATCATTACAACCTTATTTTCGGCATCCCAATCAACGATACCACCAAAACTTTCAGCTACATATCTAGCTGGAGCAAGTGTTCTACCGTCTATAATCACTGGTGTTGCGTCCATTTCAGTAACATCTTCATTTATAAAGAGCATATTTGAATCAATCTGCATAACAACAGTTGTGTTGCCCTTTTCGCCAGTAATAGTTTTTGTATTTGCGTCCCAGTTTACCTTTGCACCACAGGCTTCAAAAATATCTCTTACTGGTACCATTGTTCTACCGTCTATAATTGTAGGTGGTACTTGAGTTTCAACCTTTTCTCCATTAACCGTAAGGCTAATATTTTCATCGGCACTTACTTGAACAACTGGAAATGCTAAAAGTGATACAGCAAGTAAACTTGCAATTAATTTATTCATCTTCATTTATAAATTCTCCTTTCTAAACAACTTTAATCAGCTATTATCATACTGAAATTTTATATCAGATGCCATTTTTGATGAAAATTGTGACAATTCTGAAACAATAGCTTTTATTTCTTCAGTATCTCTTGTTTTAAAAAATTTATTTATTATTATATTTCCGTCAGTTTTATAGCCTCTCATTATATCCCCAAAACTAAGTATTCGTTTTGGATATTCCGAGTTGCCATACACAGAATCTAAATTTCTATAAAAAGAATTTATGGCATAATATAAGCTTTTAGCTGATGCAACATAAGCCTTATCTAAATCTGTAGTAGCCAAAGACTCCCAATTTTTTATAATTTGGTTCATGGCATTGCTTTTAAATCTACCAGCTGTTTCATAAGAACCTAAAGAATAAGTTCCCAAAGCATGCTCCAAATCATTTCTGACAACTTTTACAATTTCATCAGATGGTTCGTTACTTGGCACAACCACAGGAGCAACTGTTGTTATTTCAGTTGTAGTTTCCGTAGTGGTTACAGCTGTGGTTGTTGTCATTTCAGTTGTAGTTTCAACTGTTGGAGTAGTTACACCTGTTATAACCACAACTCTGTTTAAAGCATCCCATTGTGTAGTTCCACCAAATCCAAGAGCTACATATCTGGCCGGAGCAAGAGTTCTGCCGTCAATAATAACCGGTGTAGAATCCATAGTCGCTACATTAGAATTCATATACAACTTGTTACTTCCAACTTGCATAACAACATTTTTGCCATTTTTACTACCAGTAATTTTCTTTGTTGCTGGGTTCCAAGTAACACTTGCACCACAAGCCTCAAAAATATCTCTTACTGGCACCATAGTTCTTCCACCAATAACTGTTGGTGGAACTTCTGTTCTAATAACAGTACCGTCAACTTCAAGAGATATTATCTTTTCCGAATATGCTGAAACCGTTGGAATTAAACACAGTAAACTAACAACCAATGCAATTATCATTCTTGTTAATTTCATATATTCTTCTTACCTATACTTCTCATTATTGCTTTCTTTAATTTTCTAATTCCGCCAAACACAATATGTCGCAAAGGTCTTATAGCCACCCAAAAAACGACATAAATTCTGTATAATGGATTATTTACGGAAAAACGCTTGCCCTTTCTTTCTATTGTAGTAACTACGCCTACAACCTGACTATGCTTTACATTGTGTTCAATATTCCATTGATTATCTCCACAAATGTTATATGTACCGTCTTTATTTACTGAAATAACTCTATGAAGTACAAAACTACCGTCAGGTCTAATATATAACGGCAAATCATATTTCTTTAAAGAATTAATCTTCTTTATAACAACCCTATCGCCGTCATTTCTCAGTGTTGGACACATACTATAACCTCTGGGATTAAAGTTAACTGTTCCGCCACTATTAAGCATTTCTTCCATTACATTATACATTTGTTGCAGTCTAACTTGTTTACTCAAGTAAACCTGCCTCCTTGAGCTTTCCTACAAATTCGTCAATATCGCTACTGGCTGTTTCTTTGTCAATTTCGTATTCAGCTAAAAGAGAATCTAAAAGTTCTTCCTTTGTACAGCCTTTTTCAAGATTTCTCCAGAAAAAAGCACCTACATCATTAAGTGTAATAACACCACTAAAGTTTAATTCGCCCTCTCCAATAGGAACAACAATGTTGCTACCTGCAACTTCTCTAAGTAAATAACCTTCTTTTATTTTCATAACTTTTCCTCCACCTTTATTGAGTTATAGCTAACCTCAACTGCTTCCATATCCATATTACAACCCATTCTATAAACCTTGATAGTTCTTAAAACCTTATCCAAAATAGTTAAAAGATTTATCATTTCAGATTTATTTTCTGGTCTTATTGTCTGTTGCAATATAAATGGAATTGCTTCCTTAGGTGTAATTTCCCTAACCCAATTATTTTCTGAACGCTCTAAGCACACAATAGCCCCAATAGGAACACGCATATTAATATTTTTATCCGTCTTTCCACTCCAAGGTGTACCATATACATACAATTCTCCGTCTACAAGTCTAATGGCTGGTTTATCATCATTTATGATTTTCGCCTCATCTTCGCCAAAGTACTTCTGCCAAAGACTTGTATGTGTTGATTTTCCCGTACCTGGGTCTGCAGAAAATAAATAGGCTCGTCCATCTTTCACAATACCACTACTATGGAGCATAAAACCATTGAAGTGTAACAAAGCCTCATAAAATGCCGCACCAGTATAAACATATTCCACATCATCACAAGATAAAAGTGGATTTTCCTTTTGGAGTCTAATTATTTCTTCCTTTGGAATATTAATAGTTAAATTAGGCTTTTCAAAGTCAGCTTTATACGGTGGACACTGCTTTTTCATTGTATCATATTTATAGTCAATTAGCAAATTCAAATCTGCTACTCTTAATTTTTCCATAATCTTCCCCTCAGTTCCGTCTTATAGTATAGCATATTTATACATTGTCAACAACATTTTTTTAACAAAGCTTCGCAAATTGACAATCTGTTAAATGGGATTGTAAAGTAATATCCATCAGCTATATCCTTTACCTTTTCCATAATGTCAAAGGCAATCTCAAGACCAACCTTTTCTCCCTCTTCCTTTGACATATCCATACTAAATCTATCTATTACCCAATCTGGAATAGTAATACCCGGAAGCTCATTTCGTATAAAATTAGCATTTCTATAACTAACTAAAGGCATAACACCAAATAAAATTGGCACAGATAAGAAAGACTTGATATACTTTAAACTTTCAATATCTTTATCATCGTATACCGGTTGTGTAAGGAAATACTTTGCCCCAGCCTTTTCCTTTTCAACTGCACGCCTTACTTCCACATCTAAATTTCTTCTAGCATAGTTTATTGCTCCGCCAAAACAAATTTTATCATCTGGGAAATTTTCTTCGTTAATATTTTCAATATATTTCATAAGTTTTATTGAGTCAAAGTTAAATACACTCTTTACCTGCTCTCTACTGGCACTAGGAACAGGGTCACCTGTAATTACCAATAAATTTCTTATGTCATTAATGTGAGCACCTAACAAAAGAGAACTCATACTTATTGCATTTCTATCTCTACAGCAAATATGAGGCATAACATTTATACCAACTTCTCTTGCTACCTTTGTACTTACAAGCACAGAATCTGCTCTAGTTCTTCCACTTGGAGAGTCGGCAAAAGTAATTATATCCACACTATGCTTTTTCAAATAATTTGCTGTTTCCATAAGTTTTGTGGTATCTGCATTTTTTGGTGGGTCTAATTCAACAGCAATAATTTTTTCGCCCTTTGCCTTATTTGCAAAAAACACATTATTCTTAGGTTCTTTATGTTTATCACTATTTTCTAATAAATCAGTCTTTAATTCCTGTGGCTTTTGACTAAAATCTACAGCATCATTTAAAGCCTTAATATATTTAGGAGTTGTACCACAACAACCTCCTAAAAATTCAATATTCATAGAGCTGACATCTTTCATAACATCTGAAAAATATTTGATATTATCTAAAAATACCATTCTATCCTGAATAATTGACGGATAACTTGAATTAGGAAGTGCTGCTACTGGCTTTGAAAAATTAAACTTAATTTTCTTTAAAACATTTTGTAAATGTATAGGACCAACACCGCAATTAAAGCCCATAGCATCTATAGTGTCAATACCGTCACACTTTTCTAAAAGGCGTTCAGCCCCAGCACCTCTCTGTGTAAATCCATGTTGGTTAAGACAGAAATTAACTATTGCAAAAGCATCTGGCTTTTGTTTTTTCAAATACTCTAAAGGTCGTATAACATCATCAATATCAGCGAAACTTTCGAAATTGAAAATCTCTGCACCCTGTTCAATAAAACAGTCTATTATAAACTCGTATTCCTTTAAAACTGCACCTGTTTCAATAGGACCAATATCTGCCGCCACATAAGCCTTATCTCCGCAAGCCTCTTTTGCAATTTCCCAGCCAGCTTTTATAATGCTTTTAAGTTCTTCTTTATCACAACCTAAACTACCTGTATTTGCCTCAAATGTATTAGTTCGTATTAAAACAGCCCCTGCATCTACATATTCCTTATGTATTTTTAATACAGTTTCTCTATCCTTTATATTTGCCATTTCCGGAACTAAGCACTTGCCGTTAATTTCAGCATAGTATGTACTAAAAGCTCCGTCATAAAGTACCCTGTTATTTTTTATATATTCTCTAAAGTTCATAAACTCATTACCTTACCTGTAGCTATATAAATCAATGCTCTTTACATACCCATCTCTAACTATAAATTTCATTGAATATGTTGCCTCTGGAACATTTAACAGGTCCTTTCCCTTTTCAACAATTATTCTTTCGTATTTATATACCAACTGCTGTACTTGCTTACCCTCTTCATTTGTAGTAACTTCTGTCTGTTCCTGTGGAACTTCTGTTTTCTTGAAGTACAACTGAATAACATAGTTTTTATCATCAATTTTGCTTGTAATATATTCTTCTTCCTGCTTTTTGTTTATATCATAAGCAACCTTTACATCATCAGGCGTACTACAATTTTTATTATCCTCGCCTTTAAGACCAACAATAGATATGCCCTTGCTGTTAACTACTGGAAGATTGCCACCCTCATAGCTAATATGGCTTACAACAGTATGGTCAGTAGGTGTTTCATCACCCTCAAATTTAACAACCTTATCTTTAACATCATAGTTTGTAACAGCTAAGTATCTTACTAACTCATTATCATTAAAAGGTAATGAATCTTGGTCCTCATCAAGACCTATTATAAAACTACTGTTTCCGTCTTTATCTGGAGGCGTATATAAACCAAAATCTTCTTTTGAATATGTAACAGATAAGTCACTTAAATCAGTACCACTTGTACCCTCAGATGAAGTGATTTCTGTTGTATTGTCGCTTACTGATGTTTTGCTACTTGTTGCACAGCCAGTTACTGTCAACAAAGATAAAACCACACATAAAAATTTTTTCATATTATTCTCCTTTGCATAATTGTGTATATTATATCATATTTTTATTTTTTTGTACACAATAGTATACTCTATTGACAAAAAATAATAATTATTTTAGCGTGTGCATATAACTTTCAGCTTCATCCCAATTTACTGTAAACCCAGCACCATGACTACAGAACACAGAGCAAGAAGTATTTTCCTTGTCTTCGCCTTTATTATAGTTTATTTTTTCTATAACTTCATCGGCGATTTCACATTTTTCATATCCATCAACAGTCATAACAATACTTCCAGTTCCTTTTGTAAATGAAAGCAATTCTTCTTGATAATCCATAAATGTTTCAACTGGACCTCTGCCATTTATTTTGTATGTATTGCCCATTTGAACAGGAGGTTCAAAGCTACCTCTTAACCTTTGAATATCTGTCATAATTCTTCCGGCATATTCCTCTCCAGCATATATTTCAAAGGCGTAAAAAGGCTCAAGAATAACATTTTCTGCCTTTTCTAAGCCCTGTCTGATAGCTCTGTAAGTAGCCTGTCTAAAATCGCCACCCTCAGTATGCTTTAAATGAGCTCTACCATTTATCAATGTAATTTTTACATCAGTAAGGGGAGAACCTGTTAATATTCCCTTGTGCTGTTTTTCAAAAATATGAGTTTTTACAAGTGCCTGATAATTAGCTGAAAGAACATCAATGTGAACTGTACTATCAAAAGTAATACCACTATTTCTTTCAGCTGGAGCAATTTCCAACACAACCTCTGCATAATGTCTTAAAGGTTCATAATGACCATAGCCAATAACTGTTTTAGCTACAGTTTCTCTATACTGTACCTCTGGCTTTTCAAATGTAGCACTTATACCAAATCTTGTTGAAAGAATTTCCTGTAAAACTTCAAGCTGTATTTTACCCATTACGCTTACAACAATTTCATTAGTTTGTTTTATGTATTCTGTCCTAAGCATAGGTTCTTGATTTTCAAGCATTTTAAGACATTCCATAACCTTATTGCTGTCTGTTCCGTCTAATATATTTACTTTTGATTGTAATGCTGAAATCATAGTATATTTTTCTGCATTTTTTATAATTTTGCCATTCTTTATTATATCGCCACAAGAAACTTCATTTAGACCTGTAACCCCAAATATTTGACCACCACAAGCTTTATCTGAATTTTCGTATTTTTCCCCTTTATAAAAACGAATTTCATTTATCTTTTCGTTGCCTATAGTTTCTTTTACGCCAATAGTACCAGAATTGCCCTTTATATAAGCAACTTTTAAACCTTTGGAATCATATCTTATTTTAAAGACTTCTCCACAAAATTCTCCATCAGAACTGTAATCTGTAAAAGTCAATTTATCAAATACACTAAAAAATTGGTCTATACCGATATCCTTTAAAGCTGAACCTTTCATAGCTACAAAAATATTTCTATTTTTAACGCTATCTTTTATGGCTGTTATTTCATCTCCACCACCATCAAGATATTCTGACAAATAATCTTCGTTTCTTTCAGCTATAAATTCCTTATTTTCATCTTTTGAAATATCCTCAAAATCATCTATAAAAAGAACATCTTCTGTTAATTTTTCTCTTATGCTTTCAAGGGTATTTTCAATGCTAAAACCTGTAATATCACATTTATTCACAAATATGAAAACAGGCACACCATAATTTTCCAAAAGCCTAAAAAGAGTAACTGTATATGCCTGTACGCCATCACTACCATTGATAATCAATATAGCATAGTCTAAAGCCGACATTGTTCTTTCAGCCTCTGGAGAAAAATCTGTATGCCCAGGGGTATCTATTATATAGTATTTATTTTCGTTATAATCAAAAGACGCCTGTTCTGCAAAAACAGTAATGCCTCTTTCTTTTTCAATATTATCGCAATCCAAAAAGGCAGTTTGGTTATCCACCCTGCCTAAATTTCTTATACTTCCATTTTTATATAAAAGTTGTTCACTAAATGTAGTTTTGCCACCGTCAACATGAGCAAATATTCCTATAGTTTTAAACATCTTCAACCCTACTTTTTTATATAAGCATAAACATCTCTTTTGCCTATACCTCTATCTTTTGCAACCTGTTTCATAGCATCTTTTTCAGACATACCCTGTTCAATATACATATTAAAATGTTCTTCAATAGTCATTTCTTCAAAAGACGCAATTTTATCCTCTTTTATCTTTTCTTTATCCTTGCCCTCTAGCACAAGTACAAATTCGCCCTTTGGCTCATTTTCTTTAAAATATTCCAATACTTCCCCTACAGCACCTCTGTTTACTGTTTCGTGCTTCTTTGTAAGTTCTCTTGCTACAGCAATATTTCTATCTCCAACAGTTTTATATATGCTATCAAGGGTATCTACTAAGTGATGAGGGGCTTCATAGAAAACAGTAGTTCTGCTTTCATCAACCAATCTTTCAAGAACTTCTGCTCTCTGCTTTTTATTTCTTGGCAAAAATCCTTCAAAAATGTAACTTCTGCTATTTAAACCACTTAAAACAAGAGCTGTAACTACTGCTGTTGGTCCAGGCACAACAGTAACTGGAACATTATTTTCATAACATAACTTTATAAGGTCTTCCCCTGGGTCAGAAATACCAGGCATACCCGCATCAGTTACTAAAGCTATATCCTTTCCCTCTTGCAACAATTTAATAAGCTGAGGTCCTTTTACATCTTTATTATGTTCATAATAACTTGTAAGCGGAGTTTTAATATCAAAGTGATTTAACAGCTTAACACTTTGTCTTGTGTCCTCAGCAGCAATTAAATCCACTTCTGAAAGCACTCTGACTACTCTGTAAGTCATATCCTCTAAATTTCCAATAGGTGTACCACAAATATATAACATCTTTATCTCCTACATATAATACATTTTCTTTAGTTGTTCTGTATAAGTTCCGTCTTGGTTATATACTATTATAGGTTCAAGGTTCTTGAGCGGTGGTTTTCCACCTTTTGCAAACTCAATAAGTACCAAATTAGGTGCTTTATTTGCATAAGGCTGTATCATTTGCATAACCTTTGGTTCTAACCTATGATTTCTGGCTGAATAAAAAATATCTGTCAATCTTTCTGCTCTATGAACCATATACAATCTGCCACCAAATTTAAGCATTTTATTTGCATTTTCAAATATATCGTCAATATTGCACATTATTTCGTGTCTAGCTATAGCCTTTGGCGAATGGTCATTTTTTGCACCGACACCCTGTGCCATATAAGGTGGATTACAAGTTACAACATTAAATGTAGCAAGTTTAAAGTAATTGCAAAGATTTTTAATATCGTCATTTATAATCTGAATTTTGTCTGATACTTCATTCATAATAACTGACCTCTGAGCCATTTCTGCCACAGGAGTCTGTATTTCAATACCAGTAAAATGTTCTCCATTTGTTTTACCATACAAAAGCAATGGAATTACTCCATTGCCTGTACACATATCTAAGGCCTTTTCGCCTCTTTTCACTTTTGCAAAACTAGAAAGAAGAACTGCATCTATACCAAAACAAAAACCATTTTTATTTTGAATAATATACAATCCACTACATTGAAGGTCGTCTATTCTCTCTCCCTCAAAAATCTCCATATCTATCATTTGTCTAGTAATTCCTTCATTTCCTCTTTAGAAAGTCGTTCTTCTCGCCTATGCTTACGCTTTACAATAGAAATTTCCTCTGGATTAAAGAAGAATACTGTAACTTCGTCTTTTGGTGGTTTTCTGATAGCTGTTTTAATTACCTGTTTTAATACAGATACGCTTAAAACTTCGCCTTGACCCTCTGGAGTATCAATAATATCCCCCTCTCCTGGAAGATTTTTAATCAATTCTTCGTAAGAACTCTGTTCATACTGTAAACAACACATAAGTCTGCCACAAGAACCTGATATTTTGCTTGGGTTAAGGGATAAACCTTGGTCCTTTGCCATTTTAATACTTACTGGGTGGAAATCCCCTAAGAAAGTTGCACAGCAAAGAGGTCTGCCACAAATACCAATACCATTTACCATTTTGGCTTCATCACGAACACCAATCTGTCTTAATTCTATTCTTGTTCTGAAAACCGCTGCTAAATCCTTTACAAGTTCTCTAAAGTCAATTCTATTGTCAGCAGTAAAGTAGAAAATAATTTTACTATTGTCAAAAGTTATTTCTACATCAATAAGACGCATAGGCAAATTATGCTTTCTTATTTTTTCGTGACAAATATCAAGAGCCTCTTTTTCCTTTTCCTTATTAGCTGCATATCTTTCTTCATCTTGTTCTGTAGCAATACGGCTTACTTTCTTTAAAGGCTGAACTACTTCATCTTCACTTATATCTCTTTTACCTATGACAACTGTACCATATTCAGTACCTCTTGAGGTTTCAACTACAACATGGCTACCTTTTTCAACAGGCAATTCAGCAGGGTCAAAATAGTAAATCTTTCCTACTGGTTTAAACCTTACACCAACTACTATCATTCTTACTTCTCCTTTATCTTAAAAAACAGAGTTTCAGTCATAAGCTGAAAATCTCCGTTATTGAGTAATTTCATTCTTGTATCATTTATGGCATCGCATCTTTTTTCCAGCTGTGCTGTATTTGAAGTCTGTGCCATATTTATAATATCATCTATTTTATCTTGTTGAATAATATATCGTCTGCTACCAGTTTTTATATACACAAGAGTATCTCTGTAAAGTAACAGCAATATCTCCAACACAGTATCAATTTCGTCTTTATATTCCTTTAAGCCCTCAGCCAATTTATACATTTTTATTAAATCAGCTTTTTCCAATTCTCTTGCTAAGTTAAGGGTATAGTCCCTTATTTCATTAAAATCCTGTGAGTTACTAAGTTCGACAGCTCTACCAATACTTCCTTGAGAATATCTGGCATACATTTGAGCCTTTTCTCTATCAAGGGAATTGTTGTCAATTAGATATTTTTCAATAAGATTATGGTCTACCGGTCTTAATTTGAATGTAACACATCGGGATAAAATAGTAGCAAGAAGTTTATTGTAATTTTCACACAACAACATAAAAATTGCGAACTCTGGCGGTTCTTCAAGTGTTTTAAGAAAAGCATTCTGTGCCGAAACATTCATTTTGTCGGCATCAGGCATTATAAAAATTTTATATTTGTTTGAATGGGGTCTATAGATAATATTTTCCCCTATCTGTTCTCTTATTACATCAACTGTAATATCTCTTTTACTATGGGTAATAGTAATAATATCCGGATTATTTCCTGTATCAAAAGTTTTGCAACTTATACATTGTCCGCAAGGTTCTGTACCACCGTTGCGACAATTAAGGGTTTTAGCAAAGGCTTTAGCCAGAGTATGTTTTCCTATGCCTTTTTCTCCACTAAAGATATAGGCGTGATTTACTCGTTCTCCAATTATAGAATTTTTCAAACTATGAACTATGTTCTCGTGTCCTAATATCCGGTTAAAGCCTATCACATTAAAAACCTCGTTTTTTCATAAAGCTCTCAATATGATTGAGAATTTCGTTGTGAATATCCTCCTCTGTTTTAAGAGCATCAATGATTTTAATTCTTTCTTTGTTTCTTCTGGCAAGGCTAATATATCCATCAAAAACTCTTTGGTGGAAATTTGCCTTTTCTGCCTCAAGTCTGTCAAGCTCTGCCTGTTTAGACTTTCTAGCAATACTATCTTCTGGTTTAAGTTTCAAAAGAAAAGTAATGTCCGGTTCTAGTGAATTTACACCGGCTCTGTTAATGTTCTTTATAAAGTTTTCGCCCATACCTCTTGCAAAACCTTGATATACAAGGCTTGAATCCAAAAATCTGTCACTTATAACAACGCCACCGTCTTTAAGCACAGGTTCAATAACTTCATTAACTAACTGAGCTCTCGCTGCTGCATACAAAAGAGCCTCTGTAATATTAGCCATTTCACTATTATTTTTATCAATTATAATTTCTCTAATTTTTTCTCCTATTGGAGTACCACCTGGTTCTCTTGTGCAAACTACTCTATATCCTCTTTCAGAAAAATATTCTTTAAGTCTGTTAATCTGAGTAGTTTTTCCAGAACCGTCTGTACCCTCAAGGGTTATAAAAAGTCCAGACATAATCTTTCTCCTGTTATTTTATTTTATCTTGCAAGCCAGCCACCGTCAACAGCAAGAGTAAAGCCATTTACATAGCTTGCTGCATCAGAACAAAGGAATACAACAGCACCGGCCATATCCTCTGGTGTACCCCAACGACCAGCAGGTATTCTGCCAAGGATTTCATCAGAACGATTTGCATCACTTCTGAGCTGATTTGTATTGTTAGTTGCCATATAACCTGGTGCAATAGCATTTACATTTATGTTCTTTGAAGCCCATTCATTTGCTAAAGCTCTAGTTAAGCCTAAAATAGCAGACTTACTTGCTGTGTAAGCAGGAACTCTGATACCACCCTGATAGCTAAGCATTGATGCTACATTGACAATCTTGCCACCACCAATTTTTTCAAACTCCTTAGCAAAAGCCTGACACATAAAGAATACAACCTTTTGGTTGATTGTGATAACCTTGTCCCAATCAGCCTCAGGAACATTAATAGCATCTTCTCTTAAAATAATACCTGCATTATTTACAAGAATATCTACCTTACCAAATTTTTCAACAGTCTTGTCAATAATACCCTGAATAGGTTCTGTTGAACCTAAGTCAGCAATTACTTCAAGGAATTCGCCACCGTCTTTTTCAATTAAAGCCTTTGTTTCTTCGCAACTTCTTCTGGCAACACCTGCTACCTTTGCACCGGCCTGAGCCAAAGCAACACACATACCCTGACCAAGTCCTGTATTAGCACCTGTAACAACTGCAACCTTACCTTTTAAGCTAAATTTATCCATTATCATATTACTTTCCTCCCTTAAAAATGTTCTCTTTCTTTACCGTTTCATTATAACACATCGCCAAACTCTGTACAAGCCTATTTGATGTATATTTAATCCCATTCATTGACAAAATTTCCACAACTAATTTTATTTTTTCATTAGCCACATTACCCATTGAAAATATTGCAATTTTATGTTAATATGTTACATAGAAGATATATTGGGAGTGAGAAAAATGGCGATTCAAGAATCCGGTGAAAATTATTTAGAAACTATACTTATTTTGAAAGAACGCAACGGTTATGTTCGTTCAATAGATATTGCACACGAAACAGGTTTTTCTAAGCCTAGTGTTAGTAGAGCCGTATCAATATTGAAGAAAGAGGGTCTTGTAGAAATTGACCCTTTAAACCAGATTTTACTTACTGACAAAGGTCGAGAAATCGCCGAAGGAATTTACGAAAGACACAGAGTTTTGACAAAGTTTTTTGAACATATCGGTGTAGATGCAGATGTTGCAGCAGCTGATGCTTGCAAAATCGAACATATAATAAGTTCCCAGACTTTTGAAAGAATAAAAGAAAAATTCAATTTAAGTGAGTAATAGTTACACCAAATGCACAGAATAAGGAAAAAGGAGGTAACGGTATGTCAGTTATTGATGTAAAGACAGCAGATTTTGAAGCAGAGGTTTTAAAAAGTGATAAAACAGTTTTAGTTGATTTTTGGGCTGTTTGGTGTGGTCCTTGCAGAATGTTAAGCCCAGTTGTAGACCAGGTAGCAGAAGAAAATCCAGATATAAAAGTTTGCAAAGTCAATGTAGACGAGGAACAACAGCTTGCTATAAAGTACGGTGTTATGAGTATTCCTACTCTTTTAGTTTTTAAGGGTGGCGAACTTGTAAACCAGAGTGTTGGCGTTATTCCAAAGGAAGAAGTTTTAAATTTAATAAAGTAATACTAAGACCATCTGTTTCAGGTGGTCTTTTTTCGTTTCACATAGATATATTACATAGAAAGACCGTTTCCTACGCAGAAAACGGCCTTTCTTTTTATCATATTTCGCTAATTTTTCCTGTTACATACTTCATAAGAAGTATAACATCTCTCATATCTATAGAGCCATCTCCATTTATATCACCCTTTTCAACATAGTAAACTATTGTTGAACCACTTGGATATAAACTTATGTTATCTGCTGTACTGCCTTTCTTACAAGTTACATTTAATGCTCCACATCTATAAAAGCCATCTTCTGAAACTGATGTAACACTTTCAGGAATAGAAACATATTTTAAACCTGTACATTTATAAAAAGCAAAGTCTTCTATAGAATTAACTCCCTCTGGAATAATAACTGTTTCAATATCAGTATTGTTCTTAAAAGCATTTTCCCCTATAGCCTTAACATAAATACCACCAATAGTTGATGGTATATTAACTACCTTTTCGCTACCACTATAGCCTGTAATTGTTCCTGTTGAAGAATTGAAATTAAATAAATTTTCAACTGTTGTTGTAGTTTCTGTAGTAGTTTCCGTATTTTTCACTGTTGTTGTTTCTGTAACACTTGTATTTTCTGTTGTTCTTTCTGTCGTTGTAACATCATCTAAATATACCTTTTTTGCTGTTGATGGGTAATCAGTATATTTATCTGCTGTGGAATTTTTGTAGCAGTATATTGTATTTAAGTTACTACAATTAAAAAATACAATATTTCCTATACTTGTTACGCTGTCTGGGATTTCTATACTTGTCAAGTTACTACAGAAACCAAACGCTCTATATTCTATACTTGTCACACTATTTGGAATTTCTACACTTGTTAAACTACTACACCTAAAAAATGTAGAATCTTTTATGCATGTTACTCCTGTTGGGATTTTTATACTTGCTAAGCTACTACAGCTACTAAATGCATAGATTCCTATACTTGTTACTCCTGATGGGATTTCTATACTTGTTAAGCTACTACAACCCCGAAACGCATAACCTTCTATGCTTGTTACACTATCTGGGATTTTTATACTTGTTAAGCTATTACAATCAAAAAACTCCTTATATCCTATGCTTGTTACTCCTGATGGGATTTCTATACTTATTAAGTTGCTACAACCCTGAAACGCATAATCCCCTATACTTGTCACCCCTTTTTCTATAACAACTTTTTTTATATCACAATTGTTACAAAATGGAGACTTTCCATAGCTAAGACTATACATATCCCCACTACCACTTATTGTCAATAGCCCATCGCTATCTAAAGTATATGTTACATTATCTCCACACTTACCACTTTTAACAATAGTAGCAGATGTCGATTGTGTTGTAACTGTATTTTCTATAGTTGCCCCATAGGTTACATCAAATGTTCCGAACATCATAACTGTTGCTAAAAACATACTTAATATTTTTCTTTTCATTTCACCCACACCTCTCATTAGAATTTTAAGATAATTTTTATATCATAGCGTCATAGACTAAATAAAAAATACATACATTTGTTTTTATATTTATACTATATACATTATAATACCATTTATATAATCATTTTGCAATATTGTTATACGAATATCATCACAATTCAGAACAAATTAACTTTGTTAATTTGTGGCTTGACAAGCAAGCCATCGGATTTATCTTTCCGATTCACAATAAAAAATGTGGAACTCCATACAGTAACGAAGTTCCACATTTTTTTATTTTTCTAATTTTTTCAATTCTTCTTCAATCTGTTCTTTCTTTACAGTATTTAAAGCTGAAATATAGCAACCATTTGCTTTTTCAAGATATTCCTTTGCCTTTTCAATATTGCCATTTTTTTCTTCTAAAAGAGCCATATAGTAAAGGCTTTCAACCATATTTTCTCTATAGCTTATAGCCTTTTGGAAATTTTCATAGGCCTTTTTATAATCCCCCCGATTATAGTATATTTGACCTAAATTATCCCAAGCCGGAGCATACTCCTCATTATCCTTTAATGCACTATTTGTCAATTCAACAGCCTTTTCATAATTACCCTTTAACATATAAAAATAGCCAAGAGTAGTAAGTGTATTAGGATTAATATAGTTATACTTTTTCTGTAAATCTTCAATAGTGGAAATAGCCTTATCAATATCTCCCAACACCCAATAACAGCTTGAAACAGCAAGAGGTATAAGTTTATCAAAAAGAACCTTTACATTTAACTTTTCAGCTCTTTGGAAAATAGGTAATGCCTCATCAGCTCTACCCTCGTGGAGAGCATCAAGAGCATAGTTATAAAGTGCCTTTACATTTCTGGTATTTTTCTTTACAGCTATAGCATAAAATTTCTTTGCCTTTTCCGGTTCTCTCAAGAAGTAATACATATTGCCAATCATACCTATAACATAGGCATTACATACAACGGCACTTACAAGCAAATACACCAACAATGCCGGTATTAATATCCATTCCTTAAATCTGAGAAAAAACACCAACACTATCCACGCAAGCATCATATATCCCAGTGTTAGTCCTTTCCAGTAAGCTACTAAATCAATCTTTTTTTCTTTTATTTTAGCAGACATTAACGCCCCTCCTAAACTATCTCTTTTTGTATTGTTTTATTACATTCATAAATTCTTTGCCATAGGCTTTCATTTTTGCTGAACCTACACCACTAACAGTAAGAAATTCCTTTTCTGTTGTAGGCTGTTTTACTGTCATATCTCTCAATGACGCATCTGTAAAAATCATAAATGCCGGCACCCTCTTTTGCTGTGCTATCTTCATACGGCATTGTCTTAAAAGCTCGAACAAGTTGCTATCAGCAGTCTTTTCTCTGACGAACTTAGGCTTAACAGTATTCTTCTTACGAACCTTAACATTGACTTTTACATCTTTCTTCATAAATTCTCTAGCCTTATGATTAAGTGTAAGTATTGGATACTTTCCGTCAGTTTGAGTAATATATTCTTCTCTTACAAGGTAGTTTATAACATTTCTAATTTCAGATATTTCCACATCATATAGTAAACCAAAGGAAATTTCATCATCAAGACCATTTCTTATAACTCTGTCTGTTTCAAGCCCTGTAAGAACTTCACATATAGCTGTTGTACCATATCTTTCGTCTAAGTCATTAATACATCTTATTACCGACCTTGCTATTCTTGTAACATCGTAAGTATCGTATTCGCCCTTACAGTTAGAGCAATTATCACATTTTCCCTTTGCCTTTTCTCCAAAGTACCTGAGCATATAAGCTCGCAAACAGTCGTCAGTAGTAGCATAGAAAGTCATTTCTTTTAACTTTTCTCGCTGTCTTTCCTTTACTATTTTCTGTTCTTCTTCTGTCAATTCCTCATTTTCATTATCTTGGTCTATTAAAAATTGCTGTACCCTGACATCTTGAGGGGAATAGAAAAGCACACATTCTGATTTATCCCCATCTCGACCGGCTCGTCCTGCCTCCTGATAGTAGGCCTCCATACTGGCTGGCATATTGTAGTGGAGAACATATCGCACATCGCCTTTATCAATACCCATACCAAAAGCATTTGTAGCAACAATAATATTTTTTCTATCGTATATGAAATCTTCTTGATTTTGCTTTCTTTCTTCAGGCTCAAGACCTGCGTGGTATCGTGTAGCATTAAAACCATTTACACATAAAAGCTCACATATTTCCTCTACATTTTTTCTTGACAGACAATATATTACCCCACAACTGTCCTCGTGTTCAGCTACAAAATCCAAAACAGCCTTTTTTCTGCTTTTAGGACTTTCTACAGCAAAATAAAGATTAGGTCTGTCAAAATCAGTTTTTACCATATATGGCTTATTTAATTCCAACAATTTTATAATATCTTTTTTTACTCTGTCTGTTGCTGTAGCAGTAAAAGCATTTACTCTAGGTCTTCTGTCTAAGGAATTTAAAAATTGGCTTATTTTCAAATACCCAGGTCTGAAATCCTGTCCCCATTGAGAAACACAATGTGCCTCATCAACTGTAACCATTGAAATATTTACAGTATTTGCAAACCTTAAAAATTCTGGTGTACAAAGTCTTTCGGGAGCAACATATATAATTTTGTAAACGCCATTATAGGCATTTTCAAGTGCCTTGTTATACTGTCTGAAAGTAAGAGAACTATTTAGATATGCTGCCCTTACACCAGACTGTACCAAAGTGGCAACTTGGTCTTTCATAAGTGATATTAAAGGCGAAACTACAAGAGTTATGCCCTCAAGCATAAGTGCCGGAACTTGAAAGCATATAGATTTACCACCACCTGTAGGCATTATTCCGAATACATCTCTGCCCTCAAGTATACTGTCTATAATTTCTTCCTGTCCGTCACGAAAGCTACTATAACCAAATACATCTTTTAAAACTTTTAATTTATCCATAATTTCACCTTAAAAATTTACATTCGAAAGGAATTATAACACAATTCTGAACATAAATAAAGAGCCGAGCATAGACTCGACTCTTAAATTTATATAAACTTTTTAATCAAATTTTTCAGTACAAACTCTATTAAATTCATCATATACTTGCTGACTAGGTTTCTTGTCAATTAAAGAAACTACAACAATTACAATGATTGAAAGAATGAAAGCTGGTACAAGTTCGTAAAGACCTGTATCACAGATTACAAATCTATCGCCAAAAATTGGACTAGATTCTGTAAGGCAAGTATTCCAGAAAAGAACACCTAAACCACCAGAAACCATACCTGCTAAAGCACCCTTCATTGTCATTCTCTTCCAGTAAAGACTTAAAATCATTGCTGGACCGAAAGCAGCACCAAGACCTGCCCAAGCATAACTTACAAGGTTCATTACAGAGTTATCAGGATTAAGTGCAAGCACGAAAGCAATAACGGCAACAGCAATAACAGCAATCTTACTAACTCTTAAAAGTTCCTTATCAGTTGCTTCTTTTCTGAAAATAGTCTTGTAAATATCATTTGAAATGGCAGAGGCTGTAACAAGCATCTGTGAATCAGATGATGACATAATAGCCGCAACAATAGCACAAAGAAGAATACCTGCAATAAAGCCAGGAGTAAGACGCTGTACAAGAACCATAAATATAGTTTCAGATGCAGCACCCTGTAATACTGTACCCTCTGTCTGGAATAAGTAAACATAACCTAATACACCAACTGCAACAGATGCAACAAGTGTAATTATAACCCAAACAATAGCAATTCTTCTTGATTTTTTAATCATTGAACTTGACTTAATAGACATAAATCTAACAAGGATATGAGGCATACCAAAGTAACCAAGGCCCCAACCAAGATTAGATACTACATACTGCCATGTAGATGTGCTACCGTCAGATTCTTTAAGGAAATTCATATAGCCAGGCATTTCACTTACAACTGATGAAAAATCAGCTTTAATAAATGCGTAAGCAACAATAGGCACTATAAGAAGTGCGAAGAACATAAGCATACCCTGGAAGAAATCTGTCCATACAACGGCAAAATATCCACCCATAAATGTGTACGCCATAATTACAACAACACCAATTAAAAGACCAACCTGATACTGAATACCAAAAACAGTCTGTAAAAGTTTTGCAGCAGCATTGAAACTAGATGCTGTATATACCAAAAAGAAAATAAAGATAATAATTGCACAAGTTACTCTTAAAGCTGTAGACTTTGCATTAAATCTGTTCTGGAAATATTCTGGGATAGTAATTGCATCGCCTGTTACATAAGAATAATTTCTAAGACGCTTTGCAACTAAGAGCCAGTTAAGATATGTACCAATACCAAGACCAACTGCAATCCAAGCCTCGCCAAGACCGCTTAAATAAACAGCACCTGGAAGACCCATTAAAAGCCAACTACTCATATCTGATGCCTGTGCTGAAAGAGCTGTAAGCCAGCTACCCATACCACGACCACCTAAAAAGTAATCGCCGACATTATTGGACTTTTTTGAAAAAAGAAAGCCAATATAAAGCATTGCACCTAAATAGAGAACAAATGCTAAAATTGTCCATACATTCATTTTTAATTCCTCCGTTAAAATTTAATAAATCTTTCATATTATACAACAAATAACACAATAAAATCAACCCTTTTGCAAGTTTAATATTATTTTTATTCATAAACTCGTTTTTATCATCAATAAATTACACATTTGTTGTTTAAATTCATTTTGTATTATGAATTTAAAATATTTTAAAATTTCAACATAGTCAGAACATTTTGCTTTGCAAAATGTGGCTTGTATCCAACCCATCGGATTTATCTTTCCGATTCACTGGTCAGAACTTTCAACTTCGTTGAAAGCCACACTTCGTGTGTCCGATTTATCTTTCGGTTCACTATCAGAACAAATTAACAAAGATAAAAAAATATGCGAACAGACAAAATCCATTCGCACATTTAATTTTATGATGATTGACCTTTTTCACTGTCACTATTTTCCACACTTTCGCCCTTTAAGACTTTTTCAGCATCAAGAAATAATTTTCTAACACTTTGCTTATTTACTACAAGTGTTGAAGATTCGCCTTTTTTAGCAACATAATAGCTATCATCATAGTTATAAAATTCTATTTTTTCCTTTGAGCCGTCTTTCATAACATAGGTTATAACAGCCTGTGGAGTTCCTGTAACATTTGCATTTTCCTTTAATATACTATCAAAACTTAAACCTACAATATTCTGATAGAAAGGTGTAAACAATTCTCTTTTAACAAGTTTTCCACTTACATAGGCATTTCTATTATCTTTTTCAATGCCTTCCTTTGTCTTTACAAAGGTATTTTCGCCTTCTGACTTAAATTCGACATTAAATTTCTTGTCATTGTTTTCAGCCTCTATTTTATTTACACTACTTCTGGAATGAAGTGACACAAAAGGCTGAACAAAGTCTACAATATCAGCATCAAAAAAGCTCTGTAATGCCCTTTGGTCCATTGTAAATACTTCGTTTCTATTATTTATCTGAACATATCTATAGTTAATATCACTATCATCTTGAACTTTTGAACCAACTTTTACGGTTAATTCTGTATTTCTATCCTTTAAAACTATTTTCATTTCTGGATTATCAAGTCCGTATTTTGAAAGGTCTGTAGGCTTTGGGTCTACTAACTTTTCTACATTTAAAGCACTAGCATCTTCCAAAGCTGTAGCCTGCAAGCTATAAGGATAAACTACAATATCTGAAACCGGCTTTTTAAGTACAAGAGTAGCCAAACCATTTTTATCAGCGTATTCCTTTACAAGAGAATTATCTTTATCATATTCAACAAGAATATCATCTTTATCTCTGTAGTCTATTTCCATATAAACAATAGAATTTGTATCTACTTTAGGCACATTTTTGTCAACAAAATCGTTCATTGTACCAGTAAATAAACTACAAGCATTAGCATTTACCATATAAACACTTGGACTATTATCAACCTGAACATAATAATATTTTTTATCAGTAGATAAATTTCCTACTTTTAAAACTGTTTGATTTTTATTTTTATACTTTGCACTTACTGTAGCCACAGGTTTACTTAATCCATATTTTTCAACACTTTGTGGATTTTCTTCTATAGTTTCAATAGCATATAAACTTTCAACACCATTTATTATTAAATTTACAGCATCATTTGAAAGTGTAACATCTTTGTAACCTTTTATTTTCCAACTATCCTTAGCTTTTTCAAATTCAAATTTGCCATTTTTATTTTCTACTAAAATATCAACAGCATTATCATTAGTAGACAGTTTTTGTCCTATTTCGTCTTGTGTTATTGTACTTTCTTTAGTTTCAGTAGTTTTATTCTTTCTGGCTGAACCTACAACATAAAGCACAATTAAAATAGCTAAAATAATTATGCCACAAATAAGAGGAGTTAATTTCTTCTTCATTACTTATTTCTCCTTACTGCCCATACAGCAAAACCAATTACAAAAATAATAGCCGGAATTACTGCCCAAGCAAGTATTTTAAGTTTGCTAGCTGACGCCTCATCTACAACAACAGTTTCTGTCATAATATCCTTTGGAGAAATATAAATATTATCACTTTGGTCATTAAGCCAATTTAAGCCACTAATAACAAATGTAGCATTTGCACCATTTACCATAGAATCCACATTAGGCTCTACTAAATAATAACTACAGCCTGTTACTATAAGTTTGCTGTCATTGGATTTATCCTTTACGGAAACAGCAATATTAAAAGGTCCTGATTTATCTCCACTTTCCTTACTTACTGCCTTATTTTCTCCCTCTTTTACATAAGATTTTTTACTTGTAGTTAAAAGAGGCTCTATTTCAACATCTTTTTTCTTTATTTCAGTATTTTCAAGAGCTTGAGATGCAACAGCAAGAACTTTGTAACCCTTTTCAGTAATCTGTGATGTAATGTCACTTTTAGCTATAGTAGGTAGGACTGCATAAGGGTACATCATATAGCTATTTTCATCGCCCTCATAAATATATCCACTATTTACAGTAAGTCCATAGCTATTTATAATACCCATAAGGTTTTTACAGTTGGCTGTATCAATGCCACCTATTATACAGTAAACTCTACCGGCAGAAGTAAGATAATCCTTTACCTTTTGAGCTTCTACATCTGAGTAATCTCTTGAACAAGGTGTAATCATAAGCACAGCACAATCTGTAGGAATATTATCCTCTAAAAGATTTATGGTTTTTACACTATAGTTAGCTAATGACATCTGTTTTGACAATGAAGAAAAGTTTTCCGGCTCAGCCTCTCCATGTCCTGTTACGAAATAAACAGCCGGAGATTCCTCTGCGTCTACAAACTGTATTGCACTTGTAATAGCAGATTCTATGCTAAACTGACCATTTTCTGAATCATAGTAATCACTTTCAGAAATTACTCTGTACTTGTCATTACTAACAACTATTATTGAGCCAGTTGAAACCGGCTTGTCTTCTGAATTATAGTTCTTTGCAAAATCCGGATGCAAGTATAAATCTATATTTTCTACACTTAAACTACCAACCTTTGATTTTTGCTTATACTGCATAAGAACCTGTTCAACTCTATCCTCTATTGAGTCACTACTACCTGTTTTTGAAGTAGTATAAATAGTAACTTTGGAAGTCATATTATCCAAAACCTGCTGTGTTTCAGAACTTAAACCAAAAAGTTTATCCTTTGTAGTATCAAAACTCCTATTAAACTGTCCTACCACCAAATTTATCATTACAAGTATTGCAAGAAAAATCATAGCAACAACAGTAGAATATGTACCATATTTAACTCTTTTATCTTTAAATAAGTTTTTCATAGTCTACCTCCTAGTTCCATCTTCTTTTTTCAATTACATTTACTGTAAGATATAAAAGTGCAATTGAAAAAGTAATATAATACACTACATCTGCAATACTTATAATTCCTAAATAGAAATTCTCAAATCTACCTAAAATTGAGAACCAACTAAGAACTTTAGCCATAACACCGTCATATAAAGTAGGTTTTACAACATATACGCCTGTCATTACGGCAAAGCCCAAAAGAGCAAAAATAGCAGTTGGTGCAAAACTCTTTGTTGATGAATACACCATAACAGCTAAAATAATAACTGCAATTCCCACAAAAATAAGTGAAGAAAATATAGTAGCTGGTAATGATGATGTAATGTTATCCATCATAAAAAGAACAAATACTACAGCAAAAGTTGAAACTGCTGCAACAATTTGATTATCTGTAAGCACAGAAATAAAAAGACCTACACTAATAAGGCACATTCCCATTAAGAAATATCCCAAATAACCAGTTAATGTCATACCCCAATCAACATTTCCAAAGGAACTTAAAACAATAGGAAATACAAAGGTAATAACTAAAGCAATAAAATACAAACATACAGCAGCTAAGAACTTTCCAGCAACTATACTTGTTACTTTTATAGGTACTGAGTACAATAGCTGGTCTGTTTTTTGTCTGCTTTCTTCCGCAAAAAGTCGCATTGTCAGAACCGGTACAAGAATAAGAAACATTATCATTGAACCTGTCAATGTATCGTTGTAGTTGGCACTAGAGCCTACAATATTCTGACCAATAAAGAAATAACCTGTGATTAAAGCAAAAAATCCTAAAAAACCATATCCTGAGATTGTTGTAAAATAGGTTCTCATTTCTTTTCTAAATATAGCACCCATTATTCATCAACCTCCTCATCTTCAGAAAGCACTTCTACACTTTCTTCTATAATTTCAACTTCTTCTACTTCTTCATTTTTTTCCTCAGAATCTGTTATAACCTCATCATAAGCACCATTTACTACATTTATAAAGGCATCTTCTAAGGAATCACTAGCCGGCTTTAACATAAGAACTGGTATTTCAGCCTGTGCAAAAGAAGCAAATATAATCTCTCTTATATCTGTTCCCTGTTCTCCTGAAACATTTATTGTATAAACTGAATTTTCTTTTTCATCTACAATACTTATATCCTTAATAGCACTCCATTGATTAAGAGAGGATAACGCCTTTTCAAGACTGCCCCTAAAAGACACTTGCTGAACATGATTATCTGCTCTGCCTGCAAGTCCATCTGTAGTATCAGATGCTACAATTTTCCCCTGATTTATAATTATTACTCTGTCACATACAGCACTAACTTCACTTAAAATATGTGAGCTAATAATAACTGTATGCTTTTTGCCAAGGCTTTTAATAACATTTCTCATATCTATAATCTGAGATGGGTCAAGTCCTGAAGTTGGTTCATCAAGTATAATAACATCTGGAAAACCAACTAAAGCCTGAGCAAGTCCAACTCTCTGTCTGTAGCCCTTTGAAAGATTTTTAAATAATCTCTTATACACATCTTCAATATGTACTATGCGACAAATTTCCTCTAACATTTCTTTTCTGTCAGATTTCTTTACACCCTTTAAGTCACATACAAATTTAAGATTTTCCTCAACAGTTAAATCACCATAAAGAGGTGGAACATCTGGCAAATAGCCTAACTGTCTTTTTGCATTTATTGGGTCAGATAATATATCAAAACCATTTATTTTAACTTCTCCTTCTGTAGAAGAAATAAAGCCCGTCATCATATTCATAGTGGTTGTTTTTCCTGCACCGTTTGGTCCAAGAAAACCAAGTATTTCTCCGTCATTAACAGTAAAACTTATACCGTCTACAGCAGTGTGACTGCCAAATTTTTTGGTCAATTTTTTTACTTCAATCACAGCATATCCCTCCTGTTTCGGATTTTTTCTATTTAATATGATACAACAAAAAGCCTCACTTATCAATAAACGAAAGATTAAACTTTTATTAATAAATGCCTGTAAAACCTAACAAATTACTTATTTTTTGTATTATATGGAGTATTTTTTGGTATTGAATAAAATTATTAAAGGGAAATGTCAACTAAGCATCATTCCCCTTTAAATTATCTAATAAATACATACTCCCGTACCATATTCTATATTGTCATAAAACCACTGTGAATTTTCAACACTCATTCTTACGCAACCACTGGAATGTTTTTGTCCTAAAGTATTATCTATAACATTTTTATTTTTATCCATAGCCACTGAATGGAACAAATAACTGTCTTTATATCTTACCCAATTTACAGCACCACTACCTAATCTATCAGAATAAAACCACTTTCCCCTGTTTTCAATAGTAAAATTACCTCTTAGCGTAGGTGATTCATTTTTACCTGTAGAACAAACTATAATTTTCTTTAACTTCCAACTATCATTTTTTTCTAAAATATATATTCTCTGTCTGTCAATATCCACCCAAACAAAATGAGGTGTTTTACTACTAAAATTTTTATCAGCATAACTTTCTATAAAATCAGCCGAAAGCTGTTTCTGTTCTGTACCACTATCTGGAGGTATTTTCAGACTATTTTCCTTTACCCAACCTAAATGACTACCATATTTCACATAATACCATTGTTTACTTCTGTCCTTTATTATTTCCACTTTCTTTCCTGATGCAATCATATCAACACATTTTCCGTCAATATTGTCATAGACTACTGCACCTACAGGTACATAAGCATATACTGCACCAGACTTTAAGGTATTGTCCTTATTTTCAGCCTTTACAACGCCAGTATTATAGCTATATTTTACAATTCCAAAGGCAAAAAACACAGCTACTACTACACCAACTAAAAATATTTTTTTCTTCATAGTCCTTATTCCTCCTTCCTGTAAATTATATCCAATTTCAAATTTAATTATACTTATATTAAAAGATATTCAAATAGGTCTTGAAATTTTACAAAAAAAGTGCGATAATGGAATAAGTATATAATTTTTTAAAAAGCATTAATTGCGATTTCAATTTACGGAGGTACTCCACTATGACAGAGGCAGACATAATTATAATTGGTTCAGGTATAGGTGCACTAAGTGTAGCCGGCGAACTTTGTAAAAACGGAAGAAAGGTTCTGGTAATTACTAAAGGCTTAAAGAAGTCCTGTAACTCCTCTCTTGCTCAAGGTGGTATTTCCGTTGCCCTTTCTGACAAGGACAATTACGAATGGCACTACGAAGATACTATGGCAGCTGGTTGCAACCTCAATGATTCTGACGCAGTAATGAAGTTAGTTTCTACCGCTCCTAATGTTATCAGAGAATTAATTGACACAGGTATGGAATTTGACAGAGATAGTCAAGGCAATCTTATGTTTGGTAGAGAGGCCGCTCACAGACTTAACAGAGTAATCCACGCCGGTGGGGACAGAACTGGTCTTAGAGTTGTAGAACAGCTTATAAGAAATTTAACAACTGATGTTACTGTAATACAAAATCAAATGGCACTTGATTTAAGAGTAAAAGACGGCAAGTGCTACGGTGTTATTACAAAGGATAGTGACGGAAATCTCCACACATACCACGCTAACTATGTTGTTCTTGCTACAGGTGGTATTGGTCAGCTCTATCCATCTACTTCAAATGATGTAACAATTACAGGTGACGGTATTGCAATGGCTTATAGAGCTGGTGCTAAATTAAAGAACCTTGAATTTGTACAGTTCCACCCTACTATGCTTACTATTGACGGTCAAGCATATGGTCTTGTTTCAGAGGCTTGTCGTGGTGCTGGTGGTATACTTGTAAATGAAAAAGGCGAAAAAATAATGGAGGGTGTTCATCCTCTCAAGGACCTTGCTCCTCGTGATGTTGTTGCAAGAGAAGTTTATGCTCACTACTTAAAGGGCGAAAAGATTTTTCTTGATATAAGTGCTGTAGACGATTTTAAGTCTAAATTTCCTACTGTAACTGAAATTTGTGAAGACAATGGTGTTGATGTAAGCAAAAACCTTATTCCTGTAGCTCCTGGTGCTCACTTCCATATGGGTGGTGTTGAGGCTACTCCAGATGGTCTTACAAACATTGACGGACTTTTTGCTGTAGGCGAAACAGCTTGTACAGGTGTTCATGGTGCTAACAGATTGGCAAGTAATTCACTTCTTGAAGGACTTGTATTTGGTAAATTCCTTGCTGATTATATTCTCACTCATCATAGAAAAGTTGGTAACATTATTGACGATGTTCCTGAAACAACTGTTGATAATCTTCCAACTAAAAAAGAAATTCAGCGTAAAATGATGGAATATGTGGGTATAGTTCGTCACAGTAATGAAATACATAATATTATTGACTGGTTTAAGCAGTATATGCCAGATGGCAAGGATTTTGTAAAGCTTAATCCAGAAAAAACAACAGAAGAACAGTACGAAATATACAATATGCTTACAACTGGCTATCTTGTAGCTAAATCAGCTATGGACAGACACGAAAGCATTGGTGCTCATTATATTGTAAAGGACGAAAAATAATGAATAAAATATTAGCAAAAGAGGCTATTAAATCCTTTCTTATAGAGGATATTGGAACAGGCGATTTATCTACTGACTTAGTTTTTGACACTGAATTAAGAGCAAGTGGTAATTTTGTTGCTAAAGATGACGGTGTTGTTTGTGGTACAGAAATTATAGATATGGTTTATTCTTTCTTTTCTGATGACTACAATATTACACTTTTAAAGAAAGACGGAGAAAGTGTTAAAAAGGGAGAAATTATAGCTACTGTTGAGGCAAGAGTTGCTACAATGCTTTCAGGTGAAAGAGTTACACTTAATCTTATGCAACTTATGTGTGGTATTGCTACTACTACTCGTAAATATGTAGACAACCTTAATGACGACAACATAAGGGTTTGCGACACTAGAAAAACTCATCCAGGTCTTAGAGTATTTGAAAAGTATGCTGTTACTTGTGGTGGCGGTTTCAATCATCGTTTTGCTCTCTATGACGGTGTAATGTTAAAAGATAATCATATTGCCTTTGCTGGAGGTATAACAAAAGCTGTTAAGCTTGTAAAAAGCAAGCTAGGACATATGGTTAAAGTTGAAGTTGAAACTGAAACAAAAGAACAAGTAATTGAGGCTGTAAATGCTGGTGCTGATGTTATTATGTTTGACAACAGAAAGCCAGATGAAATAAAAGAACTTCAAAAACTTGTACCAAATAATATAATTACAGAGGCATCTGGTGGTATTAACTTAAACACTATTGCCTCATTTGGTGGTTGTGGTGTTAATTACATTTCTGTTGGTTCTCTTACCAACGGTGTAAAGCCACTTGATATTAGTTTTGTAAGTACAACAGCTATAAAGCCTGAATAATAACGGAGGAAAAAATGTTAAACAAAATCAAAGAAATTAAGAAAGAAATGGGTGATGATTTATTAATCCTTGCTCACCATTATCAGAATGACCAGATTGTTTCTGTTGCTGACTATGTAGGCGACTCTCTTAAACTTGCACAGATGGCAGAAAAGAACAAAACTGCAAAATACATTGTATTCTGTGGTGTTCACTTTATGGCAGAAACTGCTGATATTTTAACTGAAGATTGGCAGAAAGTATTACTTCCAGCTCTTACAGCAGGTTGTCCAATGGCAAATATGGCAGACCTTGACCAGGCTGAAAAAGCTTGGGAACTTTTAAAGGCTGAATTTGGCGACGAGGAAACTGTTCCTGTTACATACATCAACTCAAAGGCTGAAATCAAGGCTTTCTGTGGTAGACATGGTGGTACAACTGTTACTTCTGGTAATGCCGGTAAAGTTCTTTCTTGGGCATTATCTCAGAAAAAGAGAGTTCTTTTCTTACCTGACCAGAACCTTGGTAAAAATACAGCTGTTGATTTAGGTATTCCTGAGGAACATATGGCACTTTATGACCAGTCAACAGAAAAACTTACTTACGCCTGTTCAAAAGAAGATGTTAAAATGGTACTTTGGAATGGCTATTGCCATGTTCATCATGCTATTGCCCTTTCAAAAGTTGAAGAAGCCAGAAAAGCTCATCCAAATGCTAAGATTATTGTTCATCCAGAATGTACTCACGAAGTATGTAAGGCTGTTGACGGCAAGGGTTCAACTGAATTCTTAATCAATCAGGTTAAAAATGCACCTGCTGGTTCTGAATGGGTAGTTGGTACAGAGGCTAACCTTGTTTTAAGACTTGTAGAAACTAACCCAGACAAAAAAGTTTCTATACTTAACACAAGAAGTGTTTGTACAAATATGAACAAGACATCTGTTGAAAATCTTTTGGAAACACTTGAACAGATTAAAGAAAACAATTTTGAAAAACAGATTACTGTAGACGACAACATTGCAAAGGATGCTGTAAAATCTCTTAATACAATGCTGTCTTTAAGCTAAAAATAAGCTAAAAGGAGTAGATTTATATGAAATTAGGTTTTATAGGTGCCGGTAATATGGCAGGAGCAATTATTAAAGGTTTTGTTAACAAAAATTGTGTAAATTCTTCTGATATTTACTTTATCAGACAGAATAAGGAAAAACAGGCTCAACAGGCTAGTGAACTTGGTATAAATGGCTGTAATGACTATGAAAGTCTTATTGAAAACAGCGATATACTTTTCCTTGGTGTTAAGCCAGTTGTTTTCCCTACTTTATTACCACAGATTGCAAAATCAGTTAAAAAGAAAAATCCTCTTGTAGTTTCTATGGCTGCTGGTCTTACAACTGACAGCATTAAGGAAATGCTTGGCTATGACGCAAAAATAATAAGAATTATGCCAAATGTTAATGCTGCTATTGCTATGTCAACTACAGCTGTTTGCAAAAATGAATTTGCATCTGATGAGGATTTAGCAACTATTAAAAACCTCTTTTCATCTATAGGACTTACTACAGAAGTGCCTGAAAACCAGTTTGCAATATTTACTGCTATTGCCGGTTGTTCTCCTGCTTATGTTTATATGTTTATAGACGGTCTTGCTAGAGGTGCTCAAAAAATGGGTATGAATAAACAGAAAGCTCTTGAAATTGCAGCATCTGCTGTAATTGGTTCTGCCTCTATGTACGCTCAGTCTAATGAACACCCACAGGAGCTTGTGGATAAAGTTTGTTCTCCTGGTGGTACAACTATTGAGGGTGTTACAACTCTTGAAGAATATAAATTTACTGCTGGTGTTGTAAAGGCAGTTGAAAACTCTATTTTGAAAGATAGAGAATTAAGCAAAAAATAATTCTACTTAATATAAAAATATCCCTGTAACTCATTTCTTAATTTGTTACAGGGATATTTTCGTTTCAACTTTTTTAATCTACAGCTTGTAATATAAGCCATTAAAAAGATATGGGTACTACCTTAGTAATACCCATTTTTTTAAATAATATTATTCTACAACTTTTATTGCCTTTGGAACATAGTTTCCATTCTTAAATCTTTTTTCTTGAGTTCTTATAATTAAATAAGTTAATACTACTAACACAATTCCAAGGCCAAAACCTGCGAACTCGCCACCACTTTTTCCTAATGCCTCAAATCCATAGTAGCCAGCTAAAATACCTATAATGAACATAGCACAAGGAATACCGTACATAATGCAGGTAGCTTTCATAAAATCAGCAGTTTCAAGCATAACTTCTACTCTATCTCCAACCTTTGCATTACAAAGGTTGACAGCTTTCAAAAGCATATCCTGTTCCTTTAAACCAGCAGAACAAGCTCTACACTTAGCACAAGCCTCTTTTCTTGTCATTCTTACAACAAGTTTATTTTTTTCTGTACCAATAACTTTACCAATTTCAGCCATAGTTATCACCTTTCATTTTTTTAATGCCTTAAAAATAACGCTTATTCCCACTCCAATAAGTACAACTGCTGATATTATATTTACTGTACTATCCATAGGAATAGCATTTTTAAAAGCATATATACACATTAAAACGCCAAAATACAATCCCCATCTATTTCCATAGTCAAAAGAAAATACATAGTCAATAACAAAAGCAAGACCTATTACCAAAGGCATAATCTCTACTGGTTCAATATTAATTATAGGCTTTAACACAATTCCAACACCTATACAAGTCAGTATTGAACCTATCATAAGCTGATACCTTTTTCTATTCTCAATGTAGAGAACATCTAATGAAAGTCCCGGTGCTAAAAAGAACATAGCTGCCACAAGATTTCCAAAATAAGCATTATTTATATAAAAACCACTAATAGCACCCCAGTAGAATAAATACATACCTACCTCCAATGCCCAAACCCTTTTCCTGTCAAAATAGTACACAATACACACAAAGCCTATCATCATACATATTATTGCCCCAAAAGGTAATGTAAAATAATCTCTAATTACAAAAAGTAATCCACAGGCAATAAGGCACAAGCCTATTATAATGCCCATTAATTTATCTAACTTGTTATCCATTTTCATCACTCCTACTATAGATATACTGAAAAATAGTAAAAAAGTCTGAAAATTTCAATTCTTTTACTTAGAAAGTGCCTTTATAGCTGACATAGCTGCAACCTGTTCAGCCTCTTTTTTGCTGTGACCCTCTCCTGTACCAAGTACCTTACCTCTATGAGAAACTTCAGCTGTAAATAATCTATTGTGAGCTGGACCACTTTCTCTGATAATCTTATATTCTACAGGTGCTTGACTATGCTTCTGTAAAATCTCCTGTAAACAAGTCTTTGTATCTAAAATTCTAACAGTAGTTGTTACTGCCTTAATTTCTGGAATAAGCATATCAAGTATAAACTTCTGTGCTGGTTCAATACCACCGTCAAGGTATATAGCACCAATAACAGCCTCCATAGCATCGGCGATGATAGAACTTCTATCACGACCACCAGTATTTTCTTCGCCTCTACCAAGTCTAAGACTTTCGTTTAACTTAATTTCTCTACCCTTTTTAGCAAGCATAGTTTCACATACAACACTTGCTCTTAATTTAGTAAGTCTACCTTCTGGCCAATTTGGATACTTCTTATAAATATAAGCACCAACAACAAAGCCTAATATAGCATCGCCTAAGAACTCTAGGCGTTCATTACAAATAACCTTATGTTCATTTGCATAAGAGCTATGAGTAAAAGCTGTATTAATTAAATTTTCATCTTTAAACTGATAATCTAAAATCATACATCCTCCATCTCAGTAAATATAGTAACTTTACAACCCTTACCGTTATCAAGCTACTATATTCACCGATAAAACATATTTCAACAAAATATCACATAATTCCATACAAAAAGTAGGCTGTGACTTACCGTCACAGCCAAGCAGTTATTAACAAATTACTAAAAATTAGTTGTTTGTTGCGTTCTTAACATATTCTACTGCGTCACCAACAGTCTTGATGTTTTCAGCATCATCGTTAGCAAATTCCATATCGAAAGCATCTTCTAATTCTGTGATAATCTGGAAAAGGTCTAAAGAGTCAGCACCTAAATCTTCAAAAGTTGTTTCCATAGCGATTTCGTCTTCAGAAACGCCTAACTGTTCTGCAATAATTTCTTTAATCTTATCGAATTCCATTAAAATTTCCTCCTTTAATAATATTATCATTAATACTATACTAGATATTGAATAATTTTACAAGTACATTTTTGTATTTTAATAAATTTTTTTATTTATTCTAATAATAATACTCTGTTTTTCCTTTAAAAATCAGTATTTTATAAGATTTATTCTTCTGTTTTAGGACTAATTTTTTCTGCAATTTTAGATACTATATCTCCATCAATAAACTTTTCACATTGGAAAATAGCACCAGCAACAGCTCTGTAATCTGAACTACCATGAGCCTTTACAACAAGACCTTTTAAGCCAAGGAAAGGTGCACCGCCAACAGTATCGTAGTCAAAATATTTCTTTATTCTCTTAAATGCACCTGAGGCTAAAACAGCACCTAATTTAGACATAACTGTAGCCAAAATTTCTTTCTTGATAATACGGAGAATACTCTTGCCAAAGCCCTCCATAACCTTTAAAATTACATTACCAACAAAGGCATCACATACAACAACATCAGCATCACCAAGGCTTATATCTCTTGCCTCAGTATTGCCAATAAAATTAATATCCTTTGTTTCTTTTAAAAGACCATAAGCCTCTTTTACAACAGCGTTACCCTTAGACTCCTCAACACCTATATTTACAAGTCCAACCTTTGGTTCTTTTACACCCATTACATTTTCATAATAAATAGAACCCATTAAAGCAAACTGTGGGAAGTAAGAAGACTTAGCATCTACATTTGCACCGGCATCAATTAAAAGAGTATGACCTTTTTCTGTAGGTAAAAGTGTACCTAAAGCAGGTCTTTCTACCCCCTTAATTCTACCAACAATAACAGTTGCACCTGTAAGCAAAGCACCTGTATTACCGGCAGACACAAAAGCCTGTGCCTCCCCTTTTTTTACCATATTAAGACCTACAACCATTGATGAATCTTTTTTCTGTTTTATAGCAACAGTAGGTACTTCACAAGTTTCAATAACTTCTGTAGCATTTACAACAGTTATTTTAGACTTATCATAGTTATATTTTGACAACTCTGCATTTACAATTTCTTCTTTCCCTACAAGTGCCAAATTGTACTTAACACTTTTACTAGCTTCAACAGCACCCTTTACTATTTCTGCTGGTGCATTATCTCCACCCATAGCATCTATTGCAATTACTTTCATAAAAACCTCCTATTTTATAATTCCTCTTTGGATTTTTGCTTTTATTATTCTTGAAACGGCATCATCAAGTCTTTCCTGTGATATTTTGCCATTTTTAACAGCCTCTAAAACAGCATTGTATGCTTCATCTAAATTTTCTGGCATAAGCACCATATCAATACCAGCCTCAACAGCCTTTACACAAGCATCTCCTGTTCCATAATTTTCTGTAATAGCACCCATTGACATAGAATCGGAAAATACTACACCTTTAAAATTAAGTTCTGTTTTAAGCATATCTGTTACTACTTTTTTAGACAATGTTGCTGGAATATTATCCCCTGTAACATTAGGTAATGACATATGTGCAACCATTACACAATCTGCTCCATTTTCTATAGCAGTTTTAAAAGGCACAATTTCACATTTTTTCAATTCTTCTTCTGTTCTGTTACTTAATGAAAAACCTTGGTGTGAATTACCTATACTGCCACCATGCCCAGGAAAATGCTTTAATACAGTACTGATATTTTCAGATTGTAAGCCTTTTACAACCTCTGTTGCCATTTTTCCTACAACTTCTGGGTCATTACCAAAAGACCTGTCCCCAATTTCTGTATTATTTGAGTCTGTAAGTACATCAGTATCTGGTGCAAAATCTAAATTAAAGCCTAGATTTTTAATATATTTACCTATTGTTGTACCTATTTCATTAGCTCTTTCATAGTTTTGACTTTTTCCAACCTGTGCCATAGGCTCTATTTTTTCCACACCCATAGCTGAATTTTTACCAATTCTGGCAACTCTGCCACCTTCCTCATCAACACCCACAAAAGGCTGAATTTTAGAAGATTTTTTTAAACCATTTATAAGTTCTTGAGTTTGTGTTGGATTTTCTATGTTAGATGCAAAAAGTATATATCCACCTAGATTATACTTCTCTATTTCCTTTTCAATATTTTCAGTAAATACAGTTGTACTTCCACCGTCTTTATCTACAGCCTCTGGTGCAACCATAAAAATTTGACCTACTTTTTCCTCCAAAGTCATATTGTTTACTATTTTTTCAACCTTTTCGTCTACAGTAGGTTCTTTATTTTCAACAGTATCCGACTTGCTATTTTCTTTACTAACTCCACAACCTGTGCAAAACAACATAATAGAAAGTAAAACAGAAAATAGTCTTATAAATGTTTTCATACTTTCGCCTTTTCTCTATTGCAAAATTATTTCATCAAGTTATATTTTAACACTTCATAGATAAAATTACAAATATTATTCACACAAAGTAAAAATTATCATACTATAAAGTATAACTTATCTCCCGATAGGTTTTACAACGGCAAAACAATCCCTCTCTGCCGTAAAAAAACAACACCAGCCGATTTCGTAGCAGTCGACTGGTGTTTGTTTTTAACCATAAATTTCTTTTCTCATAAACTTGTCATCTTCTGAAAGTTTATTTTTCCACTTTTCTTTAAATTCATCAGACAGATTAATATTTTCAGCTTTTCCAACAGCCTTTGCATATGGGTCTACAATAATATCATAGCCTTTATCTCTTAATCTAAAGCACATATCTATTATTTTTTCATTTTCAGGTAAATTTTTGTCAAATCCACCAACTTTATCTACTAGACTTTTCTTTATTGCAAAAACATAGTTGCCAACAGCTGAAACACTATGGGCATAATTAAGTGTGTGCATATAGCCGTCACTTAATATATTTTCATTTTTATAACAATGTACTAAGCCATTTTTAATAACAAGACCTGCTGATTGTATTTTATAGTTTTTGACTATTACAGAACCTACAACACCTACATCGCTTTGTTGTATATATCTTGAAAGCTCTGAAATTACATTTTCCTTAACTTCAATGTCCTTACGAGCTACAATAATATATTCACTTGTAATGCCATCAAAATCTGAAATATCATTTATAAGTGTAGTCTTGTTATTTCCTTTGCCATAAGTCACTTTATAAACCGGCGTTGTTTCGTTTATACTTTTGCAACTTCCGTCAATAAACAATCTTTTTAAATGGCTGTTTACAGCTCTGACACCTGTAACTATGCAATATGGCTTTATACTTATATCACTTGCTACAGAACCTCCATGTACTCTCCAATTATAAAGTACCTTTGGAATATGATGTATTTTTCTTGCATTTTCACAAAGTCTTAATATCAAGTCGTGGTCCTGACTTCCGTCATAGCCTAAACGGAAACCACCAACAGAAGTAAACAAACTCTTTCTAAATGCTGATAAATGACAGATATAGTTATTACCTCTCAAATTATAAATTGAAAAATCACTTTTAAAGTGTATAATATCCGGAGAATTTATATTTTTAGAAAAACTAGCTTCATCGGTATATATAAAATCTGCTCCTGTATCTATTGCCTTTCTTATTTCAAAAAGTGCATCAGGTGCAAGAACATCATCATTATCCAATAATGCTATATATTCCCCGTCTGCAAGCTCAACTGCAGCATTACTATTGCCCACAATACCTTGATTAGAAATAAGTTTTTTGTACTTTATTCTGTTATCGTGACAGTCCTCAACCATTTTTGATATATAAGAAAATTCTTCTGTACTTCCGTCAGCAAGGCAAAGTTGCCAGTTGCTATAGGTTTGCGATAATACAGACTCCAACATTTCTCTGAAATATTTTTTATCCACATTATATACCGGAACACAGATACTTATTTTTACTGGTACTTTATACTTTCTTTCCCTTTGCTTAGCTATTTCTATAGGCAAAAGTTTATGGGTATAAGCATATTTTAAACTTGCTGCCTTATACTTTAACCTATTTACTACTTTAATTTTAAGGGCAGAAATGCCCTTCTCCTTTATAACTCTTTCTGCTTTTTTTAAGAGCATTTCTACACCTCCTACATATAAATAATCTGCCCTATTTTTCTAACAATTCCACTTTTCCATAGCTTAAACTTAGCTACAGTTTTTATTTTTTCAATTTTATTCTTTTCTGACATTTTGCTATAGGCCTTTAGCATTTGTCTTTCTTCCCCTTTTAATTCTGTACCATAACAAGCCAAGATTTCACTAGCCAAATTGTAGCCTAAAGACAGCATATCTTTGTTATACTTGCCTTTTCTCATTCTCTCTACAATGTAATCAATACTCATTATCTTAGCCCCTACTGAATTTTCACTATGCTGTCTATAATACATTGTAGACTTATTTACAAATTTAATTTTCCCCATAAAAGATGCAACAGTAGCAATCCACCAATCGTGAACTGGTACTTTTTTAGGCTCGTGAAGTATATCAACCAAAGCCCTATTCATAGCCATTGTACAACCTGTTACTATATTCTGAACCAACATATCATTAGGCTTATTTTTTCTAACATCAATATGCTGAGATTTAATCATAGACGGAGAAGTTATTTCCAATTTTTGATTTACTATTGTCAAATCTGTATGTACCAAAACCGGTGTTTTTGTATCCTCATTTTGGAATCCCTTTAATGTGACTGCAATTTTATCCTTTTTCCATACATCATCTTGGTCACAGGTAAATACATAATCCCCCTTTGACATTCTCAACAACTTAAAGAAAACAGCCTTATGCCCCATATTTTCACTATTTTGAACTAAAGTAATTTTATCTGGATATTTATTTACATAATCAAGTACAATATCCACAGTATTATCACTTGAACAATCATCACAGATATATAAATGCCAGTCCTTAACAGTTTGTCTTATTATAGAATTAAGCTGTTCTTTTATATAATTTTCGCCGTTATAGACAGCCATTAAAATATCTGTCATAAAAAATCACCTTCTCAATTTAGACCTTAACAGAGTTACAACATATCTTAAATTTATAGCAGAGTGCATTAAAAATGTAACAAAGAAATTGTGCTTATCCTTGTAATACTTGTCATAAAATATTTTAATGCCTTTATGGAAGTGATAAATAACAAGCTTATTTTTTGTATGCAATCCACTTTGACCCTTTAAATGTGTCATAGATACATCGGCATAATATACAACCTTGTATCCTCTTTGTTTTATTCTATAGCATAGGTCAATATCCTCAGCATACATAAAAATACTTTCATCAAAAAGCCCAACTTTGTTTAATACCGTACGAGGAATAAGCATAAATGCTCCACTTACACTATCAACTTCATTTGTTTCTTCAATAGGCAAATAAGAAAGAGTATATCCCCCAAATTTCTTATTATTTGGAAATAATTTATCCAATCTCAAAACATAGCATAGGGAATTAAAAGGTGTAGGGAATCCTCTCTTACAACCATGGTCAAAAGTACCGTCTGCAAGAAAAGTTTTTATACCCAAACAGCCTACTTCAATATGTTCCTCCATATACTTAACTGACAATTCCAAAGTATGGGACTTCATAATAGTATCTGAATTTAGATAAAGTATGTACTTTCCAATAGCCACCTTAGTGCCTATGTTACAAGCATTCCCAAAGCCCTTATTTTCTAAATTTTTAAGAATTTTAACCCTATCATCTTTCATATCTAAAACTTGTGACGGGTCTGTTGAATTATCAGCTACTATTATTTCGTATGAAATATTTTTCGTTGTATCAAAAACGGACTGTATTGTCTGTTCAGTCAGTTTTTTAGTATTATGATTTACAATAACAATTGACAAGTCCATTTTTTTACCTCCAAAAAAGATACTGCCTATTCAGTATGACTTAAAAAATTCATTTTTTCAACTGAAAAATTCTATTATTTTCTGTCATTATTCTCCTTTTTTCCACTTAATGTTATAAAAATTACTGCTAAAACGATAAAAAAGAACCCTACAATAGACAATGGAGGATACTTTTCCCCAAGTATAAAAAGTGAAATAAGGAAAGCTGACATTGGTTCTGATGTAGCTATAATGCTACTTTTAGTTGACCCAATAATCGCCACACCCTTTGGATATGCTGCAAAAGGAATTATTGTACCAAAAATAATTATAACAACTATTTCAGCTATGGCGACAAAATCTACGCCCTCCATTGGTACTCCAAAAGGTCGTACTAAAACACCTAGCATAACACTACCCAAAAGCATACCAAGACCTACAATTTCCATAGTTCCATATTTCTTTACTAAACTTACAGGAGCAATATTGTAATAAGCCAAACAGCCTGCCGAAAAAATTCCCCAAAATAATGCCTCTGGAGATATAGACAAATATTTAATATTGCCACCAGTAGAAACTAAAAACACACCGGCTACCGCCAATATACAACAAAGTCCCTCTGCAATAGTAGGCAATTTTTTATGTAATGCTGACATTGTTACAACAACGAAAATAGGCGACATATACTGCAGAATAGTACCTGTGGCAGCATTTGATGCCTCTATTGCTGCAAAGTATGAATACTGAACAGCCATACAGCCAAAAACAGAAAATATGAAAGCATTTAACATATCCTTTTTATTTTTGAAAAGTGATAAAAACTTTTGTGGATTAGAGAAAAATGCCATTCCTGAAAGAATTAAACCCGATACAGCCAATCTGACCATTGTTAAAAAAGGCGTAGAAAGGCTGGTCCTTGAAAACAAAAGCTGTCCACATATTCCGGAAATCGCCCACAATACAGAACACACAATTATAATAAGTGTACCTATTTTTTTATTATTCATATATTTACTCCAATATGTAATCCCCCAAAAGGGGAAAGTGCTAGATTTCTATCAAATAAATATACACTATATTTCATATTTCGTCAATGTTACAGAATACTATTTTCAGCTTTAGCCTTTAGTTTTTCCCATTTTAAATCTATATTTTTCTGCATTTCTGATAGTATTTCACTAAATTCAGGATTCAACAAGTGCTTAGTTCTACCCATAGCACCTAAAAAATCTGCTACTGGTATTTTTTCATTCTTCAATTCCGGATTATAGTTTATAGTTGTTATTCCTCTTTCAACTTCATACAATGGGTGATAACATGATTTTACACCTTTATCTGCCACAATTCTTTCATACTTTCCATAGTCGCCCCAGTTTAAAGGACAGGCTGATATTGCCTTAATATAGGCAGTACCATAATTATCGGCATAATACTGTGCTTTTGCTACTTTTTTTATAAAATCTGTTACATTACTTTCAGATACTGTTGCAACATAGGGAATACCAGTATCAGCAAAAAGTTGTGGATTATCTTTCTGTAAAAATGATTTACCACTTTGGTCTTTGCCAACATGACTTGTGGCACTTTTTGCACCTAAAGGAGTAGAATAACTTAGCTGGTATCCTGTATTCATATATCCACCATTGTCATATTCAAAAATTATCATATTGTGATTTCGTATCGCAGCACCAAGAGCAGAGCCCAAACCAATATCAAGACCACCATCGCCACTAACCATAACAAAAGTAATTTTTCCAGAAGCCATCTCGCCCTTTCTCTGTTTTTGCTTATACATTTCTACAATGCCAGAAAGTGTGGCGGCACCATTTTGAAAAAGATTGTGTATAAAGTTTACATTAAAAGCTGTTTTAGGATATGCCGTTGTAACAACCATACCACAGCCTGTCTGGAACAAAAATACTACATTTCCTTTTAGTCCTTTTGAAAGCAAATTAAGATTTACGGGTATGCCACAACCAGGACAAGCACCATGACCAGCTACAACTCTCTTAGGCATTGATGCTAACTTTTTAATATTTACACCTTTTACAATTAACTTATCATCTTTTTCCTCTACAGTAATTCCATTATCCCCATTTTCTTCTGTTACTGGTTCAAAATATTTTTCAATTTTTCCACCATTACCGCAATAATGGCCATAGTAATCAAATCGCTTTATTTCTCCAAGGTCAACAGCCTTAAAACCCTGTTCAAACATTTCTATAGCATCATCAACATAAAAATCTCTGCCACCCAGACCAAAAATTCTGGTAAGAACTTCTCCTTTGGTCTTAAAATCATAAAAAGCTGATTTTATTTCTTTTGACATATTTCCACCGTTACTACCGTAGCTATCCTGTCTTTCAGCCACTATAATAACTTCTGCATTTTTACATATTTCAGCTATTTCTTTTGACGGAAATGGTCTTAAAATATGAATAGTAAATGCTCCAGCCTTTTTACCACTTTCTCTCAATGTATCTACAGCCTCTCTTGCTGTGTCATAGGCTGAACCTAAAGCAAAAATAATGACCTCTGCATCTTCTGTTTTATATTCTGAATAAACATTGTATTTTCTGCCGGAAATGTCACTATAATCCTCTAATTCCTTTACAATTAAATTCCTTGCCTTTTCCATAGCCATATTAAGCTGATATTTATTATTCAAAAGGTCTGGTTCGTTCATATATGAGCCTATTGTAATAGGATTGTAAGGGTCAAAAAGGGAATATTTGCTTTTATATTCTCCCAAATATCCCTTAACATCATCATCATTTTCAAAAACAAACATAGGCTTTTTTTGATGAGAAGTAAAAAATCCGTCATAGGCAATAATTACTGGCAAACTTACTTCTTCTGCCACTTTTAGCCCAACAATATTAAAATCATAAACTTGCTGATTATCCTTTGCAAAAAATATTAACCAACCACAGTTTAAAGCATACATAATATCACTATGGTCGCCTTTTATAGATAATGGTCCAGAAACTGTTCTGCAAGCCACATTTAAAACCATTGGATAACGAGTTCCTGACTGTACTGGCAACTGTTCAAGAGCATACAAAAGACCATTTGCTGATGTTGCATTTATAACTCTGCCACCTGTTGACGCACCATAGCAAATACCAGCAGCTGAATGTTCCCCCTCTGCCGGTATCATTTTTGTTGTCAAAAGTCCCTCACTTCTGTACAAGTCAATTTCTTCTGCAATTTGCGTTGATGGAGTAATTGGGTAGTATCCCATTACATCAAAATCTATTTGTTTTGCTGCCCAAGCAGCACCCTCATTACCACTTTTGAAAACTCTTTTTTGGTCTGTCACTTTTACCACCCCTATTCCTCACTATTTACAGTATAGCTTTCGCTTTCCACATAGCCATTTGCACCTGTACTATCAAACTCAAAGGATTTATTTATAAGATTAATATTGCCAATATTCTGATTTTCCTTTTCTCCCTCAGCAACCTCTACAAGTGCCTGAGTTGGACAAACTTCAACACACCTCATACAGCCTTTACAATGGTACAAATCCATACCTAAATTTTTGCCGTCTTTAAACTGAAATACCATATCTGGACAAGTGGTATCACAAAGTCCACAATGTATACATTTATCTACTATAAAATAAGGCAACTTACCCTCTCTGCTACCTACTAATGAATTGGTTATTGTACTACCAGCCATAATATTAACACCACCTATTACAGCATTTTCATAACCACACTCTCTTTTATTTTCTTTAAACTCAATATATGGATATTTTCCGTCTGCTCTAAAAACACTTACTTCAGCACTGTTATATCCCTCTTGTATACCTTTTAAATTGCCCTCTAAAGCCTTTGGATATTTTTTACCCAAAGTATCTGTAACCAGCTGTTGAACTTTTTCCAAAGGAATAAAGCCACTTGCCTTTGCAATAGCACCTAAAAGTACCATATTTACTCTTGTGCCAATTTTTGATGACATACCTAAGGCATCTATACACCATAAATTTCCACCATATAATTTTAATCTATCTCTGGTTTCTTCCGGAGAAAGTACAGTATTTACTACTATGTTTGTATGTTCATCAACACCTGCTGTAACATTTTCTTCTCCACCTAAAGAGATATTAAAAATGCCTAATAAATCCGGTTTTTCAACAGGACAATTTATTCTGATTTCTTTATCGGGATTGCTGTATCTTATATAAGCCTTTACAGGAGAGCCTCTTTTTTCTGAGCCATAACTAGCAAAAGATTGAGCATTTAATTCCATATATTCTGCACCTAGCTGACCTAAAAGTTTTCCAACTAGGTTTGCACCTAGTCCACCTATACTTTCAAGCCTAATTTCGTATTTTTCATAACTAAACATTTCATCACTCCCTTAAAATGAGTTTGTGCAAATACGAAAATAATATGCAACAAAGAATATCATTCGTTTTTGTAATGTAAAATATGACATTTATTCACTTTTTTTAATTTATTTTTATGTGATAAAGTTAATTTTATACTTACTAGAAAGGATAATTTATATGACAAAAACTTATTTCAAATATTTTTTGGCACTACTACTTTTTGGTTTAAATGGCATTGTTGCCAGTCACATTACTATGAATAGCTACGAAATAGTATTTACCAGAACTCTTATAGATGCTATATTTATTATTGGTGGTGCAATACTTAGGGAAACATTGGATTTATACATAAAAAAAACACCTAGAGTAAAACTCTAGGTGCAAAAAAAGGAAGAACAAACTCCTGTCAGTAAGCATAATTAAATCTAAAATACTATCAATCTCTATATCTATTATAACTCTTTTTTTAGAAAGTTGCAACTATTCTATTAGCTTTACACAACAAATTACAAAGCAATTCCATAACTTTTATCTGTATAGAATTAATTCTGTCAAAAACTGCGTGAAGCTTAGAATAATCAGCATCTGTTTTACAAATTTGAAGTGAAAGCTGTTTTACTGTGCAATCAGTATTCAAATCATCTCTATAAAGTTCAAGTTGGTTTTCCATTTCATTCTTATTACTAACATAATCTCTATACAATTCAATTTTATCTTCGGAAATGGTCTTTTTAACCTTAGCATAAGATTGCATTTTGTATGTAATCTCTGTTTCCTGTTCCTTAACTGATTTCAACATTTTCTGAATTATTTCAGCATTTGAATATATAGAATTTATCATAGCTTCTAAATTTGAATAAGAATAGTTCTGTATCATATAAAATCTCCTTTCGGGGTAACTGGTTTATACTATATTAACCATTACTTTATCTTATGTAACCATTATAACAAACAAAACAAAAGAAAAAATTACAGCAAGATTATAATTGTCTTAAAAAATATTTTGAACAATCTAATTTTCCCAATTTACAAATTTATACATATTATTACAAAATATTGAATTTTTTATTGTGATGTGATATACTTATTTTTCGACTAATTTAAAAAGGAGTAAAAACTGTGAAAAATTTAATTCAAATTTTCAAAAAAATCAGTTTAGTTCAGAGAATAGTAATCTGTCTAATCGTCGGCATTGTTTTAGGACTTACTGTTCCTAATGCAACATTTATTTCTCTATTAGGCGATGTGTTTGTTGGAGCTTTAAAGGCAATCGCACCCCTTTTAGTATTTTTCTTAGTTATTAGTTCACTTTGCCAGTCAAGTAAGAGCCATGGTGGAGTAATTAAAACTGTTATTATAATGTATATGTTTAGTACATTTCTTGCTTCAATAGTTGCCGTTATTGCAAGCAGAATTTTCCCTATTACACTTACATTAACTACTTCAACTTCTGACCTTTCAGCTCCACAGGGTATATATGAAGTATTAAAAAACCTTTTAATGAGCATTGTTACAAACCCTATTGAGTCTATAACAAAGGCTAATTATATCGGTATTTTAGTTTGGGCTGTTCTTTTCGGCATTAGTTTCCGTCACTCAAAAGACAGCACAAAACAGATTTTCAACGATATTGCCAATGGACTTTCTAAGGTTGTTTCTTGGATTATACTCTTTGCTCCACTTGGTATTTTAGGTTTAGTATTTAATACTGTTTCAACTAATGGTATTTCTATTTTTACAGAATACGGAAAACTTATTGCTATTTTAGTTGGTTCAATGTTATTTATCTATTTTGTAACAAATCCTATTATGGTATACTTATGTATCCGTCAGAACCCATATCGCTTAATTTTCAAGTGCTTAAAGGAAAGTGCTATTACAGCTTTCTTCACTCGTAGTTCAGCTGCCAATATTCCAGTAAATATGTCAGCTTGCGAAAGAATGGGCTTAACTAGAGATACATATTCTGTTACACTTCCGCTTGGTGCTACAATCAATATGGACGGTGCAGCTATTACAATTACAATAATGACTCTTGCAACTGCTCATACTTTAGGTATTGCTGTAGATATTCCTAGTGCAATAGTATTAAGTATTTTAGCTACTTTATCAGCTTGTGGTGCATCTGGTGTTGCCGGTGGTTCTTTACTTTTAATACCTATGGCTTGTTCACTTTTCGGTATTTCAAATGATATAGCTATGCAGGTAGTAAGCGTTGGCTTTATTATCGGTGTAGTTCAGGACTCATTTGAAACAGCCTTAAATTCTTCTTCAGACTTATTATTATCTGCATCAGCAGAATTCCGTCAATGGAGAAAAGAAGGCAAAGAAATCAAATTTTAAAAAACTTTTAAATAATCACCTTTCTTAGTATTGGTGATTATTTTTTTTGCACTTTTTCATTTTATACCTTAGAAAATAGTGGATAAACTGCCTATAAATATGTAGTATTATCTCCATATTTATTAACAAAATAAAATTAGAGGTGAAGAAAATGCGAAAATTTATACTTATACTATTACCTATTTTAATGCTTTGTGGCTGTGGACAAAAAGAGGAAAAAAATGTAGATTTACATCAACTTATTCACACTATGGAAACAGTTGTTGATTTTGGCAATACAACAGAAGACGATTTAACACACCAAGAAGTTGCATCACTCTATGGTATTTCTCCTGACCATATTAAGCAAGGCTATGTTTATTATTCTACAGACGAAAAAAACGCCGACAAAATCATTATTTTGGAGGCAACTGACAGTCAAGGACTGGAAAAAAGCGAAAAAGCTCTTGCAGAATATCTTAATTCTCAAGTAAATAGTTGGAGTGGCATAGAAAGTGAAAGTAAAAAAGTTGAAAAGCATATTTTCAAAACATATGGCAACTTTGTAATGTTTGCTATATGTTCAAACCCTGATAAAGTTGAAGAAATATTCAATAAATACTGTGAACCCCTATAAATTTAAGAAAATCTACATTTTTTCTAGCCTTTACATTATTGACAAACTCCCACATAAATATTAAAATAAAGAGTAATACAAATTTTGGGAGGATTAATATGATATATAAAAGATTATTACTTGTATCATCCGCTTTTTTATTGACTTTAGGTTTTAGTGGATGTGGTCAAAGCAACAGCGAAAATTCTGATGAAATTCAGGTCGTTACTGCTGCCCCATCTGGTAATGAAAATAGCGAAAACACTTCTGAGGATAGTATGGATAATCCCCCATCTAACGAAGAAAAAGTTACTATTAAATTAGGTTTAATGTCTGGTGTAAACTCTTATGTAGTTACTCACCTTATGGATAGCAACGATACAAACGATTCTTACGAAAAATATGAATTTATACAAGGAAACACAGTTTCTCAACTTTGTGAAAAATTAAAAAGTGGAGAAATAGATGCAGCTACACTTCCTATTGATGTTGCTACAAGACTTTATAATGAAACAGGCAAAGTAAAACTTGTTGCAACAAGTTCTGCTTGTAACTACTATGTAGCCTCTGTAGGCGAAAGTGTAAAGGGTGTTACTGGTCTTGCCGGTAAAACTTTAACAGTTGCAAAAGACGATTTATTAGCTAAGTCTGTTATTGACACAATTTTAAAAGCACAGAATGTTACAAACTGTACTATAAATTATGCCGATAGTACAGATGCTATAGTAAAGGGATTAAGTGACAGCTCTATAAAGTTAGCACTTATTCAAGAACCATTCCTTTCACAGGCTACAGCAAATAACCCTAATGTATCACTTGCTATTGACCTTTACGACGATTGGGACGATGCTGCTGGTGGTATTGAACTTCCAACTGGCTGTCTTGTTGTAAATAGTGATTTCTTTGGTAGCAATCCAAAGGCTGTAAGCTATTTCTTAAAGGACTTTGATGCTTCTGTTAATATGTCAAGACACAGCATTGACGAAACTGCTCAAATGGCAGAAAGATACAAAATGGTTTCATCAGCATCTATTGCAAAATCAGCTATTCCTGGCTCAAGTATTTCAATCTCTATAGGAGATAAAATGAAAACAACTGTAAGCGATTTCTTAAACCTTATGAATAAGAATGACCCAGCTGTAATTGGTAATAAAATACCTGATGAAAACTTCTACTATATTGACGGTAAATAGAATATAAAAAGGAGTAACTATCATAACAGAATGATAGCTACTCCTTTTTTTATTTAATACTCTTTTTCACTTGATATATGTAATTCTTTCTTTTTTCTCTCATCTACAAGATATTTAAGCTGTTTACTATAACTATGACTAAGAAACAAACTAAAAATTCCAATAATAGGGAATATAATACATACTGGTATAATTACTGTAAGAATCAACCCTACTAGTATAAAAAATATACCAGTAATAAGATGAAAATATTTGCAAAATCTCATAGAACCTTCACTTCTGTACATTTTTGCTGAAACAGTATTTATCTTATTTGCCAATTCTTGTTGTCTTTCATCTTTCAATTTTTTATTTGATAAGTTCTTTTTTGAACCACTTGAAGTATGCGTATAGCTTAAACCAGTTCCAGGAATACCAACTGATGCTGTATGCTTTCCCTTAGAATTAATTGTATAATGTGCTCCTCTCTTGCCAACAGTAACACTACAACTTTTCTTGTTTATATTCAATTTCACACCAGGTGCAATTTTAATACTTTTTCTAAACCTAAGCCCCATTTTACCACCCTATTTTATTTTATCTAAATCTTTTGCAATCTGTTTTAAATTTTCTTGAGTAGAAATATCTTCTACTTTTTCAGCACCTCTATAGACATATTTTACAACCTGATAGGCATCCATACCTAAATCTGCATAATTATTATTCTTATTTTTATAGCCATATTCAAGTAAATAACCATAATACATAGTTTTTTCCATTACTTCATTACTTGCAAAATAGTTTGGATAATTTTCCTTAATAAAATTAATAGCCTCTATTGTTTTTCCATCATCAATATTTTTTGCATCATTCTTGGCTTGTCTTGATATTTCATCAACTTTAGAAGATGTATTCGGTTTAGCTGTAGTAATTTCAGATTGTTCTTCATTTACATTAGCCTCTGTTGTAGTAATAGCAATAGTCTGTTTAGTATTATTATTCTCCGTACTTCCTTTACTACCTCCCATTATACAAAAAATAATAAATACTCCTAAAATTGTAATAACTATTCTTGTAGGAATATTAAACTTTTTATTTTTCCACATCAAAATTAAACCTACTGGAAAAACACAAATCAAAGTTAAAATTGTAAACCATGTTTTTTCATAAAATTTTTCTTTCATATAAATTCCTCCTTAGACTTCTTAATATAATATAAAAGCCCTTTCTAATATACTAAAAACAGTATATCAGAAAGGGTTCATTTCTGTACTATGCTGATAGCATAATCTCAGTAATATAATACATTACTACACATAATATTAAAGACAATATTATTGATACAAGTGTTAGAAAAAGTCTAACCAGATTTTTAGACCAAAATCCTTTATCGCTTAGTCCAAATATTCTTTCTAAATAAAAAGTGTAATCTCCAAATACCAACATGGATACACCCATGGTAAAAATACAAAAACATAAAGCAAATATTGTTTGAGGAATGTTATTTCCAATAGATGCTGCGTAAACAATTATGATAGAGCTAAAGATATAGAACATATATATTAATAGTGCAATAATTTTCACAAGATTATTATCGCCTCTAAATCCCGGAAGAAGAAACAAATCATTTCTCGCACTATAGTTGTGAAGTACTGCTTTTTTCAAATTTTCTGCTGAACTATATCGTTTTTCCGGACGCAAGTTTAAGCATATATTTAAAACATTTTTCATTTTGCCATTATACTTCACTTCTTGTGGAAAAGCTCCTGTAAGCATATAATTCATAAGCACTCCTACAGAATATATATCCGTTCTTATATCAGTCTGTAAAAAACCAAACTGTTCTGGTGGAGCATAACCTACCGTTCCTAAAATCTCTGTATCTGTCCCTTGACTATCTTTTATAATTCTGGAAATACCATAATCCACAATCTTGACATTGCCATCTACTCCAATGATTATATTTTTAGCAGTAATATCTCTGTGTATAATTCCATTTTTATGTAGTACCGTCAAGCCATCACAAATTTTAACAATTATTTTTCGAACTGTTTCCAAATCCATTTTTCCTTTTTGACTAACTATTGTTTGAATATTTTCTCCGTTTATATATTCTTCCAATACATAATAATTATTTTGATATTTTATTATTTTGTGTAAATAAATTAAGTTGCTATATTTTTTACCAAGCATTTTCTCACATACAGGTAAACTTCTCTTTTCTATATTTTTTCGCACCCAAATTCTGTTATCTCTTATATCTTGAACAACAACTACTTTATTTTTCTTATCTAATTGATTTAATTCTTTGTATTGACTAAATTCATATTCTTCTGACAAATCTGACATAAATTTACTCCCTAAATATTGATAATTAATTTAAAATATTATATTATATAAAAAAGAGGTGGTCAATATAAATAAAAATAACTCTACCGATGAGCTTTTAAAATTACTAAAAAATGAACAAAATATAGAAAATTTTATCAACACAAATAAAGAGGACTTTATAGATATTCCTCTCCATTTGTATCTTGCAACATTACTTAAAAAGTATTCTATATCAAAAAATGAAGCAATAAATAATTCTGCCATATCTCAAATATATGGTTATCAAATCTTTTCTGGCAAAAGACCAAATCCATCAAGGGACAAAATTTTACAGTTAATTTTTGGAATGAGTCTAAACTTAGAAGATAGTCAAAGACTTCTGAAACTTGCTGGCGTAAGCGAACTATATCCTCGTATAAAAAGAGATAGTATCATTTTATTTGCAATTAACAAGGGTTTGACTATAGAAAAATGTGACGAACTCCTATTTGAATTAGGAGAAAAAACAATAATTAACAAAGATTAAGGACTGCCCGAAAGCAGTCCTTAATTTTTACTTTTCTAAAATTCCACTATTTTTAATATTTTCAATAGCTTTTTCTAAGTTTTCAACACTTTGAACAAGTGCCATTCTTACATAGCCCTCTCCCTCTTTACCAAATGAAACACCTGGAACACAAAGAACTCCAGCCATTTCAAGGAGGTCAAAAGTAAATTTTTCAGATGAAGTATAGTTTGGTGGAATTGGGAACCAAGTAAACATTGTTGAATCTGTGTAAGGTACTTTCCAGCCAATATCATTAAGTCCCTTGCAAAGTGTATCTCGTCTTCTCTTATACTCTGCTCTATTTCTTTCAACTACATCTTGAGGTCCATTTAATGCTTCAATGGCAGCAATCTGTAATCCCATACAAATACCATAGTCAATCTGTGACCTAAATGACTTAAATCTCTTTATAACTTCTTCATTACCTATAGCAAAAGAAAGTCTTAAACCAGTAAGGTTATAAGTTTTAGAAAGAGAATTAAATTCAATACCTACATCCATAGCACCATCTACACTAAGGAACGAAATACCAGGTTCATAGTCATATATAAACTCTGAATAAGCATTATCGTGAATAACAATAATATCATACTTTTTAGCAAAGGCTACTAACTTTTCATAAAAATCCTTATTTGCATGAGCTGTTGTTGGATTGTTAGGATAAGAAACAACCATCATTTTAGCCTTTTTAGCCACTTCAACTGGAATTGCGTCTAAGTCAATAATGTAATCATTTTCTTTTCTAAGAGGCATATATTCCAAATTTACATCAGCCATTGTTGGTCCAAATGAAAATATTTGATAACAAGGGTCTGGCACAAGAACTGTATCCCCTGGATTGCAAATAGGAAATGCTATGTGGGCAATACCCTCCTGTGAACCGTTTACTGCACAAATATTCTCTCTTGATACATCTACACCATATCTTCTCTTGTACCAATTTGAAACAGCCTCAATAAGCTCATCACTTTCAGTCATACCATATACATAATTTTTAGGGTCTTGAAAAGCCTTTGAAACTGCGTCCATAACATGCTTATCTGGTGGAAAATCAGGAGTACCAATAGAAAGATTTATAACTTCTCTACCCTGTGCCTCTAATTTTCTCTTTGCTTCATCTAAATCCAAAAGAATATTGGATTCCATTTTTCCAAATTTCTCTGAAAATTTCATAAATAAAACTCCTTTGTAAAAAATTTACGCCTCTGTGCTACACCATTTATTGTAATCTTCTTGTCGCTGTATAAAACCTGTAAATTCAGGTACGGTAAAATCTAATTCTCCATACCTTGCTGAATACACAAGTCCCTTATTTATAAGCTGTGCCCTGGTAGGGGATATTGACTTTACAGGTTTATGGAGATTTGTCGCTATATTGGATATAGTACAAGGTAGTTCACCACACTTGACCATTGCAAAAATAAATTTTTTGTCAGCAAGGGAACACCTCTCATATCTTACCTTAAAAAAGCCACTATCTAAAGCCCTATAGAAATATGGCATACTACAATCAACATCTTGTACTTCTATAAGCTCTTTGTTCGTTTTTTCATAAACTATACTACATAACATCTGTATAAAAAAAGGATAACCTTTTGTTATATTATAAATTTTATCTATGGCTTCTTCTGTATATTTTACTCCAAAACCTATAGCTGGTTCAACAACGGCTTTTTTAGTTTGCTCCTGATTTAATGAACCTATTTCTTTATATCTAAATAACCTCTCGGTATATGTTTTTTCATCTGATAACATCTTATAGATTTTAGGCAATCCAGCCCCTATAATCATTACTGGATACCCTAATTGATTAGTTCTATGCAAAGCAGCTATAAGAGAACCCAACTCTTCTTCTTTCATATACTGTATTTCATCAATAAAAAAGCATATAGGTGTATCAGCTTCTAACGCAGTTTGTCCCATATATACAAATACATCTGTTAAACTTTGTGTAAGGCTTGTTGATGTATATAATTCTCTTTCTTGAGATGAAACTGTAAATGTTGTATTTTTAACATCAAAAGATATTACAAGAGTTTTAAGTGCATCCAAAGCCTTAGATAAAAGATTTTTTATTTTTTCTTTAGAACTTACTTCTCTCAAAAAAGCCTGAGAGCAAGCTACTATTTGCGATATAAAGTCCTGTCTTGTTTCAACTTCAATATATTTGCAAAAAACCGATTTTTCTTCTGCAATTCTTTGAAATCTATTAAGAAGTACAGTTTTTCCTACACCTCTTAAACCACTATAAATCACCGAGGATACAGGTACTTTATTAACTAAGGCTTCAAATATCCCATTTACCTCATTCTCATCTATTTCACGCCCTGCCAAATAGAGAGGACTTGTTCCTGCCCCTGGTCTGTATGGATTAACTTTGTACATAAGCTCACCATCTTTCATTCAAAACACCAATAATATAATCATTAGTTGTATTGTCGCACAAATGCCATACTCTGTCAATACTTATAAACCAATACTGTAATTTTCCGTAATAAAAAACCTTAGATGTTTATATTATAACCCAAGCAAAAAACTTTTTACACATATTTTTAAATTTACAATATTTTTGTTGTTTTGAAATAAAAACTATAGTATAATTAACAGGATTGTTATTTTTAATGGAGGTTCTCTATGGAAAATTTAGTAAACTTTTTTATAAATGCCTTTAGTGGGCTTGATAAGAATGTTGTTGTATTTCTTATTTCTATGTTTCCACTTTTGGAATTAAGAGGTGGTATGATAGCTGCTGCTGTCTTTAAAATGCCATATTTACAGGCTATGACACTTTGTCTATTAGGAAATATGCTCCCTATGCCATTTATACTTTTATTTATTACAAAGATTTTTGACGCTCTCAAAAAAACAAAACTTTTCAGACCTATGGTTCAAAAAATAGAAAATAAAGCCATGGGTAAAAGTGACAAAATACAAAAATACGAATTTTTAGGTATTCTACTTTTTGTAGGCATACCACTTCCAGGTACAGGTGCTTGGACAGGTGCTTTAATTGCTGCTCTTTTAGGTATTAAATTAAGAAAATCTATACCAGCTATTCTCTGTGGTATTTTTCTTGCAAGTGCCATTATGAGTTGCATTACATACCTTATTCCAGCAATCATTCCAATGATTAAGTCAATGCTCTAAAAAATAAAGACCGTAATTTACGGTCTTTTTTATTTTCTCTACTGTTGACAGCATACCAATTAAAACTTATAATTAAAGTAAGATTTGTATTTTGAATAATTTACAATTATAATCATACATTACATAAATGTAAAAGGAGTAATATCAATGAAAAAAGTAATATTAACAGGCGATAGACCTACTGGCAGACTTCATGTTGGACATTATGTTGGTTCATTGAAGGAGCGTGTTAAACTTCAAAATTCTGGTGTATATGATGAAATCTACATTATGATTGCAGATGCACAGGCTTTAACTGACAATGCTGAACATCCTGAAAAAGTCAGACAAAACATTATGCAGGTAGCTTTAGACTATTTAGCTTGTGGCTTAGACCCTGAAAAGTCAACTATATTTATACAGTCAATGATTCCAGAATTAACTGAACTTACATTCTACTATATGAATTTAGTAACAGTATCTCGTGTACAGCGAAACCCTACTGTAAAGTCAGAAATTAAAATGCGTAACTTTGAAGCAAGTATTCCAGTTGGTTTCTTCTGTTACCCTATTAGTCAGGCAGCAGATATTACCGCTTTTAAGGCAACTGATGTTCCTGCTGGCGAAGACCAAATGCCTATGTTGGAACAATGTAAGGAAATTGTACATAAATTTAATTCAGTATACGGCGAAACATTGACTGACCCTCGTATTGTTTTACCTAGTAATCAGGCTTGTTTACGACTTCCAGGTATAGACGGAAAGGCTAAAATGAGTAAATCTTTAGGCAACTGTATCTATCTTTCTGATGAACCAGATGATATTAAGAAAAAAATTATGTCTATGTATACAGACCCTAACCATTTAAGAGTTGAAGACCCTGGTCAGGTTGAAGGCAATCCAGTATTTATATATCTTGATGCTTTCTGTCGTCCAGAACATTTTGAAGAATTTTTACCTGAATACAATAACTTAGATGAACTTAAAGCTCACTATCAGCGAGGTGGTCTTGGCGATGTAAAGGTTAAAAAATTCCTTAACAATGTTATTCAGACTGAATTACAGCCAATAAGAGAAAGAAGAAAAATGTGGGAACAGAGATTGCCTGAAGTATATGAAATCTTAAAAGCTGGTAGTCAAAAAGCTAAAGAAAAAGCTAGTCAAACTCTTGATGAAGTTCGTCACTCTATGCGTATTGATTACTTTAACAATGAAAATTTATTAAAATAAACAACTGATATTTTTATGTGGTTATTTCTCTTTTGAAATAACCACTTTGTTTAAATAAGGAGGATAATATGAGAAATAAAACTATTTTTATAACAATTTTATTTTGTATTCTATTTTCAATTTCCTCCTATGCCAACGAAGATATTTTCTACACAGCCACTAAAAATGTGTCTTCTATTGAAAAAAAGCAAAATATCATTAAAATAATAAAAATTGCTTTATTTAATGAAAACATATCTGATACTATAGAGCCAAAAGTGCTATACACTCAAAACAACTCTTTAAAGGCATTACTTTTTAAATACACAGGAAGTAATTATCCAAAAAATCTTTTACTAGAAATCAATGAAAATAAGTATACCATAACTTCCACACCAGATGAAAATGGCTATGTGTATTTTTATTTTCCAGAAAATACAGATACCGTAATTTCTCCCTCTTCTATTATCTTTATTAACGATGAAGAAAGGTCGCAAAAATTTACTGTTAAGCCTACGGAAATTGTTTCACAAAATGAAGATTGGACTACATCTGATGACGGACACACTCTTTATAAATACATAGGAAGTGATACTTGTCCAACCGTTCCGAATTTTTATAAAGGTAATATTATTACAACAGTTGGTGGCTACGAAAATGAAAACATTTTAGGAAACAAAAAAACTGGCATTACTGGTGTAAATATTTCAGAGGGAATACAAAAAATAGGTAATTATGCTTTCTACCAAATTTCCTCTCTTACTACGGCAACATTGCCAGACAGTATAGAAATAATTGGTGGAGCATCTTTTAAAGACACCTCTCTTACTGGGGAGCTTAATATTCCAAAAAATACAGTAGAAATATACCCTTACGCCTTTGACAGTACAAATATTACAGCACTTAAACTAAATAACGGACTTAAAAGAATAGGCTCTTATGCTTTTTCTGACTGTAGTGCTCTTGGTGGAACATTAACACTTCCAGATACTCTTAATTATTTAGAAGATGCTGCTTTTTACCAATGTTCCAATCTTACAGGAGATTTAACAATTCCTGCCGGAGTCACAAAAATAGGTAATGGAGTATTTTTTAACTGTTCCGGTTTTGACGGCTGTCTTACCCTTGAGAATGGAGTAAAGGAAACAGGTACACTTGCCTTTGCCTCATCAATTCCTAAAACACCTATGTGTTTTAACAAACTTGTACTTCCAAACAGCTTGACGAAAATAGGACCTTATACTTTTCAATACTGTACAAAAATCCCTGAGCTTACACTTAATGAGGGTTTAGAAGTAATTTCAGACGGTGCTTTTGACCATATGACAGGTCTTGAAAATACATCTCTTACCATTCCATCTACAGTTAAAACCATTGGGGGGGATTATCTTGTAAATGAAAACACAGGTTATGGCGGGCATGTTTTCTACGATATGGGAAAAACATCAAAATTTAAAGCTATTTATACAGCTAGTGGAAATAAATACTTTACTTCCCTAGACGGTATTTTATATTCTTACGATAGAACAAGAATGTTGGCATACCCTAGAGGAAAACAAGATACCATATTTGAAATTCCAGAGGGTGTAACTCAAATTGATGAAATGGCATTTTCAAGAGCAAGCTATTTAAAAAAAGTTATTTTGCCAGATAGCTACACCATTTCTACAGATTTGCCAGAAAACATATTAAACAGGGATTATGCAAACAGCCTTTCTGGTGCTTTTTATCTATATACAGGAATAAACAGCGTTTCTGTAAAAAGCTCCAATACAAAATACACATCTGTAGACGGCATACTTTATTCTAAGGATATGAAAACACTTTGGTATGTACCTAACAAATATAAAGGTACAGTTAATATAGCTAATGGCGTTGAAAAAACAGAAAAAGGTTCAATGTTTATATCTAACAAAGGCAATACCCTATGGACAAATATCGTCTTTCCTGCATCTATGGTATGGATACATAATGATACAATAGATGTTTGTAATGAATATTTCAAAAATTTAGTTACAATAGACCATAGTTTGTATTATAATATTGAAAATGGAGCTATTGTTGAAAAGCCTTACAAACTGGGGGACTTAAATTCTGACGGTGTAATAGATAATAAAGATACTGCCATAATTTTAAAGTATATTAACAACAATATGCTATTTAATTTTAATAAAAAAACTGCTGATGTAAACAAAGACCAAAAAGTAGATTTACTTGACGCTATAATAATTTTAAAAGGAGAAATACAATGATAAGTAAAGAAGTTCTTGAAATAAGAAAACTAATAAAAAAAGACTCTGACAGTTCTATAAGAGTTTGTGGCTGTTATGTTGCTGGAAATGAGAAAGAAAAATTGACATACATAAATGACTACCTTAGCAATATGCCTGACGAAGAACAGAACAAATATGCTGAACTTCTCAAAAAAACTCTCTCTGGCTCTATTGGTAAAAATCTTCACAATTTGGAATTTACAAAAGAGGCTGAAGAAGAAGATGGTCAGCAACGCTCACTTTTAGCTTTAAGAGCTGGGGAACTAAAGTCACAGGAGGCCCTAGACAATTTTTACGATTTTGTAATTGATAAATTTGACTATGTAGGTAACTACCTTATTCTTCTTATGTATGATACATATGATGTGCCTACAAAAGGAAAAGACAATGTAACAATGGACGATTCATCAGAAGTTTTTCAGTATATAGTATGCTGTCTTTGCCCTGTAAATCTTTCTAAAGCTGGTCTTAGCTACCACGAAGAAAATAATTCTATTGAGCCTAGAACAAGAGATTGGGTTGTTGAACCACCTTGTATGGGCTTTATGTTCCCTGCCTTTAATGACAGAAGTACAGATATTCACAACTTGCTTTACTATGTAAAGTCAACTAAAGAAATGTATAGTGAATTTATAACAGAAGCTCTCGGCTGTACTGAAACTATTCCATCAGCTGACCAAAAGCAGATGTTTAAGGATATAATTGAACAGGCTATAGTAAATCAACCAGATTATGAAGTTGTCAATGTTGTAAGAGATATTAACGAAAATCTTACTGAAATGATTGAAAATCATAGTGGAGATGAGCCTGTAACATTAGGCAAAGAGGAAATTAAAAATCTTTTCCAAGCAAGTGGTGTAAAAGAGGAAGACCTTGAAAAAGTTGATACTCGTTTTGCTGATGAATTGGGAGAAGATATGCGTTTTAATGCCAATGATATTCAAGAAAAGAGAAAATTTGAAGTTAAAACAAATAATGTTGTCATTAATGTAAAACCTGAAGATTCAAATATTGTAAAAATTAAAATAATTGACGGAAGAAAATGCCTTGTAATACCTATGGATAACAATGTTGAAATAAATGGCATAATGTCAATAATAAAAGAAGAACTTGAGAAAAACTCCGAAGAATAATTTAATATTCAACATTCAGAACAAATTAACTTCGTTAATTTGTGGCTTGATAAGCAAGCCATCGGATTTATCGTTCCGATTCACTTGTCAGAACATTTTGCTTTGCAAAATGTGGCTTGTAAACAAGCCATCGGATTTATC